>Ga0208029_1000479_pt1 | contig 24525 bp, 20 predicted proteins | sample MalvireepMed_s12_FD_184242 | JGI IMG/M metagenome (GOLD analysis project Ga0208029, IMG submission 184242) | Marine viral communities from the Global Malaspina Expedition - Malaspina viral metaG DeepMed_s12 (SPAdes) (version 2) | ecosystem: Environmental > Aquatic > Marine > Oceanic | place... | reverse complement strand
GAACCACGGTGACCGAGCGCCAGCCGCTGTAGGCCAGTCGAAACTGATAGAGCAGATGTGGAAAGGCCTTGGACTGAATCGTAACGGGGTTATCGGGGTGGGTAAAATCAGAGAACCCCTGCTGTGCCACAACGGCCTGCTGGCGAAAAATGACCTCACGCTCCGGCCCATGCAGTGCTCGCCATTGCTTCACCCGGCGTTGCAGTGTGCGCAAAATGGTCTGGTCGTAATGCTCAGGATACTGCTCCTGCAAGTAATCCAGCAGGGTTGTTCCGGTCAAATCCGGCTTGGCTTGTAGCAAAGGGAGCAACTCTGTCTCCCAAACGGCTTCCAGTGGATCTTCTCGGGTGCGCCACTGCCGCTCGGTGTTAACGCGGGGTTTTTGTGTTGACGTCTCGATGCGTCGTCCGGATCGAACGGAAATACCCGCCTTGGCGGCAGCCACTTCCTGGCTTGCGCCATTTTGTCGGTGCTGCATGAACAGCTCCTCTTGTCGGTTGGTTATGTGTTGGCCTGGCACCCATTGCTCCACCATGGAAAACAAGGGGCCAATTGTTACACCCAACCGGCCAAGATAATTGTCGCTAACCGGTCATCCTAATTGTCGCCGAACAGACCGCGCCACCGGGCGCTGTTATGAGCACCGGCGGGGCTGGATTGAAGAGCGAATCCGGCTTCTGGCATCAGTGTTTGCGGTAGATGTTGCCGCTTATGCGGTGATGTCGAACCACTACCACCTGGTGGTGAAGCTCAGCCCGGATGAGGTGGAACCCTGGAGTATGGATGAGGTGTTGGCGCGCTGGTGCAGCCTCTATAAAGGGCCACCACTGGTACAGCGATACCATCGGGGTGACGAGCTGTGTGCGGCAGAGCTTCGGCGAGTGGAGGCGTACGCAGAAACCTTTCGGCAGCGGTTGGCGGACTTGAGCTGGTTTATGAAATGCCTGAACGAGCCGATTGCGAGGCAGGCCAACCGGGAAGACGAATGCACCGGTCATTTCTGGGAAAGCAGATTCAAGTCCCAGGCTCTGGATACCGAAGAGGCCCTTCTTTCCTGCATGGCCTACGTCGACCTGAATCCCATCCGCGCCGCCATGGCAGAGACACCGGAGACTTCCGACCACACCAGCATCAAGGAACGCATTCATCCTACCTTTGATCTGGCGGAAGCCATTGCACGGCAAACGGAACAGCAGGCACTGAATGAGTTTTCGGTGCCGCTAAAACCACTGATGGGTTTTGAAGGCATGATTCGAAACGGCTTCCAGCGAGGCATCCTGTTCAGCTTTGAAGATTACCTGGAACTGGTGGATTGCACCGGGCGGATCAGCCGGAGTGACAAACGGGGCGCTATTGACGAAAGCGCGCTGCCGATTCTGGAACGGCTGAATCTGGACCCGGAACGGTGGTGCCACCGGGCGACAGCCTTTGAAGATAGCTATCAGGATTACCGAAATCCTGGACGGCGACGACAAGCGGCTTAGGCTCCCTCCCCTTCTTTCTCAAATCAGACTATCGGCGCGCGCCGAGAACGTCGCTCGCCTGAAATCGGCGCATGTCCAGAATTCGCGGCGGAATGCCGCTGCCTTTTTGCCATAACCCCGAATTAGACGCAGCAAATCGAAAGCCAGGAACGACAAAGGCCCGGGGTCGAAACCACCGGGCCTTTGGGGATCTGGGCAGGCTAGTGCCTGTCCATGATCAGTTATAATGATCACTCCATGGTAATAGTTTATACGTCCGCGCCTCCAAGAGTACAGCCGGATGGTACATAAGAGTTCTTGAATGGATTTGGCGTTGTAGTTATGTCACAACTCCAAGTTCCATCAGCTGTGCGAGCCAATGTTATGGTTGCGTTTGTAACTGCAGCACTAGCATCTCCACCCATGACTACCAAGACACTGCCCTCACCAGCATCATCTATCTTGAAGGACGGAACAAACGAATCACTACCATCGCTCTTTTCAGTAATGTTAGAAGCAACTCGACCAAGAGAAGCTGCAGTCATTGGGCCAGTGGTGGTATCAGTATATTTCCCGCGCAAGAGATGCTCTTCAACAGCCGTTTTCATCGAAGAAAGCTCACCGTAAGCCCGGTTCACCTGAGTCCGCGCCGTATAATCCTGATACTGCGGAATAGCAATCGCCGCCAAAATACCAATAATCGCCACAACGATCATCAGTTCGATCAGAGTAAAACCCTGCTGACCTTTGTTCATCTGAATCTTTTGCATGTTATCAACCTCAAGAGTTGTCATTTTTCGTTTATCCAGCTCCGGGGCGGTGGAGCGTTGCCCCGTTTCCGCGCTGAGCGTGAGGTAACTTAAGCAGACACCATGCCAATTGCAAGAAAATGTTAAAAATCAGCGTTCACACAGTGACTTAAATCAAAAAACGCCAACCCCGCCAGTCCACTCGCCCAAACCCTGGTGCCCCTCCCCGCCCAAAGGTGACAATTTCCGTCACCCAAGCCGGCAATCCCAGACACGCCCTTAAGAAAGATCAAACCTGAGACACACCCCGCTTTCCAAAGCCGTACCATCCATCTAAACTCTGGTTCATAAATCCGAGATTCAGCCACTTATAAGACTTTCCTCAGAGCATTTATGGCGAGCAGCAACCGAAACGTGACGCTGACGGGCCTGGCCCGTCGATTTGTGGAAGACGGGCTTCTGGATGAAGACGTGGCCAAGGATGCCTTTCTTCAGGCTTCCAATAACCGCATTCCGCTGATCACCTACCTCACCCAGAACGACCTGGCCGACAGCCGCAGACTGGCGTTTTCTGCCGCCATGGAGTTCGGCGTATCGGTACTGGACCTGGACGCCTTTGCCCCGGAAATGCTGCCGGAGAAAACGGTCGACGAGAAGCTCATCCGCAAACATAACGCCCTGCCACTTTATAAGCGTGGCAACCGATTGTTTGTGGCTATTTCAGACCCGACCAACCTGCAAGCGCTGGACGAAATCAAGTTCAACACCGGCTTGAGCACAGACTCGATTCTGGTAGATGACGCCAAGCTCCGCGCCGCCATCGACAAGTACCTGGAAAGCCAGGATTCCACCATGGGCGACCTGGAAGACGCCGGTTTGGAAGGAGTGGAGACTGAAGGCGGCGATCAGGAAGACGAAAAGGCCGTCACCGCCGAGGTAGATGACGCGCCCATCGTCAAGTATGTGAACAAGATGCTGCTGGATGCCATTCGCGGCGGCGCATCGGATGTGCACTTTGAGCCTTACGAAAAGTCCTACCGTGTTCGATACCGTACCGACGGCATTCTGAAAGAGATTTCCCGCCCGTCGATCAAGCTGGCACCGAAGATTTCTGCCCGCGTGAAGATTATGGCGCAGCTGGATATCTCCGAGCGCCGGGTGCCCCAGGATGGCCGGATCAAGATGAAGCTGTCCAAAACCAAGGCCATCGACTTCCGGGTGAACACCCTGCCCACGCTGTGGGGCGAGAAGATTGTGTTGCAGATTCTGGACCCGAGCCAGGCCAAGCTGGGTATTGATGTGCTTGGTTACGAGGAAGACCAGAAGCAGCTGTACCTGGATGCACTGGAACAGCCTCAGGGCATGATCCTGGTTACCGGGCCCACCGGTTCCGGTAAAACCGTTTCCCTGTATACCGGCCTGAACATTCTGAACACCACCGAGCGCAACATTTCCACGGCGGAAGACCCGGCGGAGATTAACCTGGAAGGCATAAACCAGGTGAACGTGAACAACAAGGTGGGGCTGGGGTTTGCGGAGGCGCTTCGGGCCTTCCTGCGGCAGGATCCGGATGTGATCATGGTGGGTGAGATCCGGGACCTGGAAACTGCCAACATAGCCATCAAGGCGGCACAGACCGGCCACCTTGTTCTGTCTACCCTGCACACCAACAGCGCAGCGGAAACCCTGACCCGGATGATGAACATGGGCGTGCCGGCGTTCAACATTGCGACCTCGGTGAGCCTGATTATTGCCCAGCGTTTGGGCCGGCGGTTGTGTAATGGCTGCAAACAGCCGGCGAATATTCCGGCGGATGTGCTTTTGCAGGAAGGGTTCACACAAGAACAAATTGATACAGGCTTCACGTTGTACCGCCCCAAGGGCTGTGATAAATGCAATGGGGGATACAAAGGCCGCGTTGGCATTTACGAGGTGGTCAAGATTACAGACGAACTGGCCAACATGATTATGGAAGAAGCCAGTTCCATAAAAATAGCAAAGCAGGCTCAGGCGGAAGGCTTCCGCACACTTCGGCAGTCCGCTCTTCTGAAAGTAATTCAGGGGGTGACCAGCCTTGAGGAAGCCAACCGCGTGACGAAGGATTAAGCATGGCAGAAAAATCACATAGGCTGGAAACGTACGTTTGGGCAGGTAAAGACCGGAAAGGCAATGCATCCAAGGGCGAGATTATGGGGTCCAGTATTGCTCTGGCCAAAGCCCAACTGCGTAAGCAGGGGGTGATTCCGGACAAGGTCAAGAAAAAGCCCAAGCCGTTGTTCGGCGGCAGCAAGAAGATTACGCCGTTCGACATTGCCATGCTCACCCGCCAACTGGCCACCATGATGAAGGCCGGTGTGCCGCTGGTGCAGAGCTTTGACATTGTGGCGGATGGCCTTGAAAACAAAGGCCTGCAGGAACTTGTGGTTAGCATCCGGAATGATATTTCTTCCGGTTCCGGCTTTGCTGCGTCTTTGCGCAAGCATCCGAAGCACTTTGATGATCTGTACTGCAACCTGGTGGATTCCGGTGAGAAGGCCGGTGCATTGGAAGCGATGCTGGATCGGATTGCGACTTATCTTGAAAAGACGGAATTGCTCAAGAAGAAGGTCAAGAAAGCCATGACCTACCCCATCGCCGTTATCGTGGTGGCAGTCGTGGTTACTGCGATTCTGCTGGTAAAGGTGGTGCCGCAGTTCGAGAGCCTGTTCCAGGGCTTCGGGGCGGAGCTTCCAGTATTTACGCAGATGGTCGTTCGGCTATCTGAGTGGATGCAGAGTTGGTGGTTTGTCGTGCTGCTGGGCATTGTGGGCACGATTTTCCTGTTTAAGGAATCCAAGCGCCGTTCCCAGAAATTCTCGGATATTGTCGACAAGTACGTGCTGAAACTGCCGGTTGTGGGCGAAATCCTGGACAAATCCGCCGTAGCCAAGTTCGGCCGGGTACTATCCACGACCTTCGCCGCCGGTGTACCGCTAGTCGACGCCCTCGATTCCGTAGCCGGCGCCACCGGTAACGCGGTTTATCGCGATGCCATCGAGCGTATCAAGAACGATGTTTCCAGTGGTACCCAGCTACAGGCTTCCATGCGCCAGCAGGACATCTTCCCGGTAATGGCGGTACAGCTAACCGCCATTGGCGAAGAATCCGGTAACCTGGATGAGATGCTGCAGAAGGTTGCCGAGCACTACGAGGCGGTGGTGGATGACATGGTAGACAACCTGACCGCCCTGATGGAGCCGATGATCATGGCGGTTCTGGGTGTGCTGGTCGGCGGCCTGATCATTGCCATGTACCTGCCGATCTTCCAGATGGGTCAGGTTGTCGGCTAAACACCGGCCCGTTCCTGCTCCCCGTTTCTTTGGGGAGCAGGCATTCTCCCAACATTTCCGATGAGTTCCTGAATGCCCTCTCTAGACGTATTCCTCAACACCCCCTGGCTCCTCTACCTAACCGTAATCCTCGTCTCCCTCTGCATCGGCAGCTTCCTGAACGTGGTCATCCTGCGCCTGCCCAAAATGATGCACCAGGACTGGCGTTGCCAGTGCGAGGAGTTCCTGGAGGTTCCGGAGGCCCAGCGCAAGCAAGAAGAAACGATCACCCTCTCCAAGCCCGCCTCCACCTGCCCTTCCTGCAGCCACAGGATTCGGGCCTGGGAGAATATTCCCGTGGTGAGTTGGTTGTTGCTGGGCGGCAAGTGCTCTTCCTGCAAATCCCGGATTTCGGTTCGTTACCCTCTGATTGAGGCCGTTACCGCAATATTCTCGGTGGTTACGGTGTTCTTGCTGGGGCCGACGGAAGCCGCGCTGTGGGCGTTGCTGCTGGTGTGGGCGCTGGTGGCGTTAACGGTGATTGATTTTGATACCCAGTTGCTGCCAGACAGCATCACCCTGCCGCTGATGTGGCTGGGCCTGGTGCTGAATTATTTTGGCGTGCTGACGGATTTCGAGAGCGCCTTCTGGGGTGCTGTGGCGGGGTATTTGTCGCTGTGGTCGGTGTATTGGTTGTTCAAGCTGGCCACCGGCAAGGAAGGCATGGGCCACGGGGATTTCAAGTTGCTGGCGGCGCTTGGGGCCTGGCTGGGGTGGCAGTTGTTGCCGGCAGTGATTTTGTTGTCGTCTCTGGTAGGTGCTGTGGTTGGTATTGCGCTGATGGTATTCAAGAAGCACGGGCGTGAGGTGCCGATTCCTTTTGGGCCTTACCTCGCCGCCGCTGGGCTGCTGGGACTTTGGTTTGGGGCGGAGATCCAGGCGGCCTGGTTTGGGTTTTTGGGAGTTTGATGCGTGAGGATTATTGGTTTAACAGGCGGTATCGGCTCCGGAAAATCCACCGTGGCCCGGCTATTTGGCGAACTGGGCGTGCACTGGGTGGATGCCGATAACGTAGCCCGTGAAGTTGTGGAACCGGGCCAGCCGGCGTTGGCGCAAATTGCAGACCATTTTGGTGCTGAGGTGTTGCAGGCGGATGGTTCGCTAGACCGCGCCTGGTTGCGGGAACGGGTGTTTGCGGAACCTGCGGAGCGGGAGTGGCTAGAGCAGTTGTTGCACCCGGTGATTCGGGAGGAGCTGGTTCGCCAGCTGCGTAACCCTCCCAGCCTTTCGGCTAAGGGCAACTCCGGCGATTATCCGTTACCTTATGTTCTGCTGGTATCTCCCCTGCTTCTGGAAACCAATCAACATCAGCTGGTTGAGCAGTTGATTGTGGTGGATGTGCCGGAGGAGGTGCAGCTGGAGCGCACTATGGCGCGGGATGCCAATTCCCGGGAACAGGTGGAGCGGATTATGGCGGCGCAACTGGGCCGGGACGAGCGGCGGGCGCGGGCAAGCGCTATTATTGATAATAACCGCCCGCTGGATAACGTGGAGCTTCAGGTTTGTGAGCTGCATAACCGTTTGCTGGCTGAATTCAGTTAAGGAGCTTCGGCTGCGTTACACCTCGTTTTTTGTCTCGTTCCTGGCCTTCGGCGCGGTTCTGGCACCCACAGCCCGTGGCGGCGAGCCGGTATTCAATATGCAAGCGGCGCCGGTTCGATGCGGCGCAGATTTTCAGTGTGCGCAAGCGCCTGAACAATCGTTCGGTCATAACACCCCGTACCGGCATTCTGGGCGAGAGCCAGCCCGGCTGGCGCACCACGTCGTATTTCGCCGACTTCACCTGGCGCTACCGCATGTACGAAGACTGGCTGTTTGCCGAGGTGGTGCCGGCCCTGGAATTCCCCCGGGAAGACAGCTTCCAGGACCAGGCCTCGGTGGTATTGCGTATCGAAATGTATTTCTCCGGAACCATCAGCCGTGACTAGACCCCGCCACAAAAGCAAACCCGCTGCGGAAGCCCTCACCCTTACCCCCATTGCCTACACCCGCTCCTGCTTTCAGGACAAGTTCGGGGTACCGCGCCAGCCGGGGCTCACCAAAAATGCCCACGCCAGTTTGGTGATCGAACCGCCGTTCGACCGGGAAGACGCGTTCCGGGGCCTGGAATCCGCCAGCCATCTGTGGCTGGTGTTCCAGTTCCACGAAGCCGTGCGGGCAGAGTGGCGGCCTGTGGTGCGCCCGCCCAGATTAGGCGGCAACAAGAAGATGGGCGTGTTCGCCAGCCGCTCGCCGTTCCGGCCTAACAGCCTGGGCCTGTCGGTGGTAAAAAATGAAGGCCTGGACAGGCACAACGGCCGGCTGGTGCTGAAGATCAGCGACCATGACCTGATTGAAGGCACGCCGATACTGGATATCAAGCCCTACCTGCCCTTTGCTGATGCGCTGCCGGAGGCTTCCCTGGGCTGGGCAGAGGAAGAACCCTTGCAGCGGTTGCCGGTCAGCTTCACCCCGGAGGCCGGAACACAACTGGCCGCCCTGCCCCCGGCGGACTACCCGGATTTACGGGGGCTGATTGAGGATGTGGTGAGCTACGACCCCCGCCCGTCTTTCCGCCGGGGCCGGGATGAAGAGCGCATTTACGGCGCACATCTGTACGATCTGAACGTTCGTTTTCGTTTTGTAAACGAGGGCACTGCAGCACGTGTGGAAGTGGTGTCGGTCTGCTAAACTGCCGCTGGTGATTTTGTAGTCGACACAGGGAATTTGTGCCTTTGCCTTCCAAGCAGTTTTTCAAGCGTTTAGGTGTTCGCCCGCTGGCATTGCGGTTGCTGGCCTGGGTGCTGCTGTACAGCGTGGTGCTGTCACTGGTGGCCACCGGCGCACAGATGCATGGCGAGCTGGCCAAGGTATCCTCGTTCCAGCAATTCTATGACGAGGTGCTGGGCCAGGCACTGCACAATCTCTGGTTCCAGTCCATCGTGGTGATGTTGGGTACCCTGGGCCTGTTGCTGATTGTGCGCATTACCCTGTTCCGGCACCTGGAAACCATGGCGGATTACGCCGCCAGGCTGAACCTGGACGCCCTGGTCGACCCGCTGAAACTGCGCCGCAAGGCTCCCAAGCGGCCGGATGAGCTGTCAGAACTGGAGCAGGCCCTGAACCGCATGCGCCTGCAGATTCTGGAAGACACCCGCTCACTGCGCCAGGACACCCTGAAATCCCGTGACGAACGCGACGAAGCCATCCGCGCCAACCATGCCAAGAACCAGTTCCTGGCCAACGTCAGCCACGAGCTGCGAATCCCCCTGCAATCCGTGCTCGGTTACGCCAACCTTCTGACCGACACGCCGCTGGACCAGGAACAGCGGGAGTATGTGAACACCCTGCTGGGCGCGTCGGAAAACCTCTCTGCCATCATTAATGACCTGCTGGATATCTCGGCCATGGAAGCCGGCAAGATGGAGCTGGAAGCCATTCCGTTCGACCTGCGGGAAACCCTGAACGACCTCATCCACATGCTCGGCAGCCGTGCCCGGGAGAAAGGCCTGGCACTGGAAGTGCGGGTGGATGAGAACCTGCCCTGGGCGCTGGTGGGTGATCCGGTACGTATTCGTCAGGTGATGCTGAACCTGCTGTCCAACGCCATCAAGTTTACCGATTCCGGCCATGTGCTGATCAGCATTGAAGTGCTGGGCCGGCGGGGCGACAAGGTACGCCTGCGGTTGGCCGTGGAAGACACCGGCGTGGGCATTAACCCGGAAGATGTTCCGCTGGTTTATGAGCCCTACGTGCAGCTGGGCCAGCAGTTCCAGCGGCAAACACCGGGAGCCGGGCTGGGGCTGACCATCTGCCGGCAGCTGATCGGGCTGATGGGCGGCTCGCTGGACCTGGAAAGCCGCCCCGGTGAAGGCTCCACCTTCTGGGCGGAAATCAGCCTGCCAGAAGCGGCAGACAGCGCGGCCCGGGTGCGGCCGGATTCCCGAAAGGTGCATCACAAGCGCATTCTGGTAGCGGATTCCTATGAGTTGTCCCGCAAGATTACCCTGGAAATGCTGTCCCGCCACGAGGTTCACATTGAGGCGGTACGCTCGGCGGGCGAGGCGCTCACCTTTCTGCGCCAGGCCTTTGATGCGGGCACGCCCTACGATGCAATCATTCTGGACGGCTTTGTGCCGGATATGGACGGCGACCTGCTGTGCCGCCAGATTCGCGGCAACCAGCAGTGGCAGGACATGCGCCTGCTGATTCTTTCATCCAACCCCCAGCGGGGCGATGCCGAACATTTCCGCCAGGCCGGGGCCGATGCTTTCCTGAGCAAATCCCTGCGGGAGTCTTACCTGATTCCGATTCTGAACCAGCTGTTTGCGGATGCAGAGCAGCAGGAGCGCCGGTTCCTGACCCGCTTTTCCCTGCAATCCATCAACCACACCGGCTCCGTACGCCGGGAGCTGGCCTGCGGCTGTATGCAGGTGTTGCTGGTGGAAGACAACCCGGTTAACCGCACCCTCACCCGCCGCCTGCTGGAGAAACTGGGCTGCCAGGTGATGACCGCCAACGATGGCGAAGCCGCGCCCTCCCTGTACCAGACCCACCAATATGATGTGATCATGATGGACTGCGTGATGCCCCGGGTAGACGGTTTTGAAGCGACTCGCCGGCTGCGCCAGTGGGAGCGGGACAACCACAAACCCCGGATACCGGTGGTGGCCCTGACTGCCAGAGCGATGGAAGAAGACGAGGAAAAATGCCGGGCTGCCGGCATGGATTCCTTTGTGGCCAAGCCGGTGAACATGGAGATGTTGCGGGCGGTGCTGGACCAGTATTGCCAGGCCGCGGCCAGCACGGACTAAGCTCGCGCCTCATAACCCCGCCCTGTCACCCTTAACAGCGACTTACAGCCATTTAAGTTGTGGCGCCGCGCGTAGGTGTTTACCATTCCCTCCGAATTAAAATGAAAGCAACAAAGGTGTCATCATGAACATTACCCGCATCTCTGCCCTCGCTTTGTCCCTGGCTGCCGCTCCGGTATTCGCCAGCGAACTGGACCTGAGCCTGACCAACGATTCCGTTAAGGGCCAGGTAAACTTCTTCGACACCCAGGACGAACTGCAGCTGGGCGCTGGCTACACCTATCGCGAAGGCGGCCGCCAGATCGGCAACGTGGACTTCCACGCCCAGGGCCGCACCGCCCTTGGCAACCTGCCTACCACCGCCGGCATTGGTTTGCGTGGCATAGCCTGGGATGACGACCAGGTAGACGGCGGCGCTGTGGGCCTTGGTGGCTTTACCACGGTAAACATCCCGGATGTACCGGGCCTGTCGGTTTCCGGCAGCCTGCACTACGCCCCGAGCATTTTGTCTTTTGGTGATTCCGACAACATGACCAGCGTAGAACTGCGCGGCAGCTACCGTGTAATCCGCAACGCAGAAGTGTTCGCCGGTTACCGCTACCTGAACACTGAACTGGATTTCCGCGGCTCTCCGGATATCAACCTGGACGAAGGCGTGATGGCCGGTATGAAGATCTTCTTCTGATACCCGCCTTGCGGCCGCCCGGTTTGATGCCGGGTGGCCGATTCGTGCCCGCTTTCACGCTCTCCCCTTTGTTTTGCTGCTAGGCTGTGCCGAGATACATCATCCGGATTGCCTTGCATGAAATGTCGCCTGATTCCAGCCCTTGCCCTGCCCTTCCTACTGACCGCCTGTGGCGGTGGTGACAGCGCCATTGATGGCGCTCGCGAGATTCCCAACCGTTTTGGCAATACCGTCAACGCCCTGGACGACTTTAACCCCGGCAGCACCGGCGATTCCGGCAATACCGCCGGCCTGAAGGCCAATGAAGTGCGGATCACCATGGAAGTGCCCGCCTTTTATGCCCCGGATGCGGAGCAAACCCGGCGCAACCTGAGAATCGTGATTCCGGACCAGGTGCAGGTGTACCGGAGCAACCAGGGCGGGCAAAACCTGGACGATGTGCCCTACAGCACAAGTACCGGTGAGGACGGCCACATTATTGTGGCGTTTCCGGACGGCCAGCCCATCGGCCCGGATGTGGTGATTGAAGCCCGTTATTCCGGCGGCGGTCAAACCATTGCGATGAAAGCCCTGGCGGCGGATTCAGACCGGGATGTGAAGGTGAATCCGTTCTCCCACTACCTGGTGCAAAACGGCCTTGGCGGGTACTCCTCCACCGAGTTCCAGGCCGTGATGGACTGCGTGAACGACCGGGGCGGCGCCCTGTGCCTGAACAAGTATGTGTGGTCCAGCCTGGCCGACCAGGTACACGATTTCGAGATTGATATTGCCGGCAACCTGACGCTGGATGCTGCCGTCAGTACGCTGGCCGGGCGGGCGGATTTCGCCGGCTATATTGAGCAGATGGCGGACTATGCCCTGCTAGGCCCGAATGCGTCTGGCACCATCCGCGCCAGCTCCGCAGATTACAACTCGGTGTTTCTGGGGCTGGAGCTGGGCTCGACTTTCCGTGATGCCCGCTTCCCCGGTGCCGGCCAGTGGGGTGCTCGTACCGCACAGGAAGAAGACCTTGGCGGGGCATTTCTGTACCCGGCCCTGACCCTCACCTCCTTCGAGGCCTTCAATATCAACGTGACCTCCCTGGCCACCGATATTCCCTATGACCGGAGCACCCTGGTTCACGGCTTTACCAATCCGGACGGCCACCAGTTCTCCCGGGAAACCGGCTGGACCCGGAACAGCCATTCCAGCTCACCGGGTGCGGCTACTCTCACACCGCCCTCAGAAGACGGCTCCGACCCTGCCCGCCTACTGGCCGGCCGCGCCCTGTACCAGAGCATTACCGATGAACCGGGTAGTGCCAACAATGGCTGGACCCGCAATCCCTATTTCATGGATGCCTTCACCTCCGCCCCTGGCAATGAAAACCAAAGCCCGGACCGGGTGCTGGGCAGTTACTTTACCGCCGGCAAGGCCATCGCCCTGGCGGATGCAGACGGCAAGCTGAAGCGCCAGGAAACCCTGGAAGAACAGTATCTCTCCGTGCTGGAGCTGCATCTGTTACGCAGCGAAGATTTCGACATGGCCGGCATTACCGGCAGCGATTACAACCTGGTGTACCTGACTGCCCAGTTTGGCGGCAGCAATCCGCTTACCTTCGAGACCGGCCATGGTCAGCTAGGCGGCTCAGATGGTGCACTGAACACAAATAACGCGACCATCTACCGTGACAACAACAAGGGGGCTGCGGGTGCAGGAGAGTCTTCGGCCGTGACCGACACCTGGAACATTGCCAACCGGCCGGCCCAGCTCAGTTCCGGCACCAAGAATATCGGCCGGCTAAGCCTGTGCCGCAGCTGTACCGAAAGCGAGCCGCCGCTGGGCCTTGGCGCAGCTACGCCCGATGGCTCCCTGCTGGCGTTCAATCTCGACGACGCGGGACTTGGCGATGGCCTGGTGATCGCCGGCAAAACCACTTCCCTGACTGCTCCCATTGCCGGCGATTACCGGGTTCAGGGCACGATGATCGCTCTGGATGCCGGCCAGAACAGGCTGCATCAGGTAGCCGATGGCTTACTCAAATTGACTAAAACCGGCGCAGACCTGACGGCCACCAGCTACCGGGTTAGCCATACCATCACCGAGAACACCGTGGGCACTCCGGAAAATGAGTTGCTCGACCTTGGGTTCAGCGTGACACCACCCGGCGGCAACGGCACCATCCAACTGACGGGAGGCGAGCTGATTCTGAACGGCTTCTATACCGAATCCGGTGACCAGATCTTCCTGGTGGTCCAGGACAAGGACAAGGACAACACCGGCCCGGAATTTCGCACCGGCCTGCTGATCGCGACACTCATTCCGGAATCACCCGCAGCTCAGTGAACAGGCGTAAGCCGTATAACCTGTTATAATTCCAGCCATATCGATTTTGGCGAGAGGTTTTATGACGTTAATCTCCCGGGCACTTTTGCTGTGTGTTCCCCTGGTGTTATTTGCAATTGCCGGTGCTTTGTACTCCCCCGAAGCCCCGGAAAGTGAAGACACCGACATTGCCCTGGGCTCCCTGCCCAAGTTGCCTGAATGGACCGCTGACGGCCTGCCGGATTTTTCCGGGTACCAGGACACCACCGAAAAGAAGGCCGCCTTTTTCTCGTTTCTTTACTCTCGCATTGAACTGGCCAACAACCGCATTCTGCTGGAGCGGGAATACCTGCAATCCCTCTCTGGCAAAGACGAGCTGGCTGACGATGAGCTGGAGTGGCTGGAACGGCAGGCGGACCGGCTGAGAGTTGAGGCGAAGAACGGCAGCCCCAAACAGTTTGAGCAACTCACGGAAAAGCTGGATGTGATTCCTCCGTCCCTGATCATGGCCCAGGCCGCCAATGAATCCGCCTGGGGCACTTCCCGCTTTGCCACCGAGGGCAACAACCTGTTTGGCCAGTGGTGTTTTACCCGTGGCTGCGGGCTAGTGCCGCTGAGCCGCCCGGAAGGGGCCAACCATGAGGTGGCAAAGTTTTCGTCGCCTTATTATTCTGTGCGCTCTTACATCCAGAATCTGAACCGGCACCCTGCCTACCAGCCGCTGCGGTCGATACGCTCCACGGCCCGGGCCGACGGTGATGCTTTTTCCGGCATTGCCCTGGCACAAGGCCTGCTGAGCTATTCCGAAAGGGGCGAGGAATATATAAAAGAGATCCGCGCCATGATTCGCTACAACAACCTGGAATTCTACGACAAGCAATTCCGGGCTCAACTGGACTGACGAGACTTTCCCATGCTGGATTTTTTGCCCGCCCCGTTGAAAGGGGTTCTGGTGGTTTTGCTTATCCTGCTGAACACCCTTATTTTCCTGCCGTTTTTGCTGCTGTTCGCCATCATCAAACTGATTATTCCGGTGAAATTGGTGCGTACCCTGTGCACACGGATGGTGAACCTGATTGCCTGGTACTGGATTGGCTTCAACAACACCCTGGCGGACCTGTTCCACAAGATTGAGTGGGATATTCGCGGCGCCCGGGAGCTGAGCAAGAAGCACTGGTACTTCGTAACCTGCAACCACCAGAGCTGGACCGACATCACCGCCATCCAGTACGCCCTGAACAACAAGATTCCTTTGCTAAAGTTTTTCCTGAAGAAGGAGCTGATCTGGGTGCCACTGCTGGGCATTGCCTGGTGGGGGCTGGACTTCCCCTTCATGCACCGGCACACCAAGGAGCAAATCGCCAGGCGGCCGGAGCTGAAGGGCAAGGATATAGAGGCCACCCGCAAGGCCTGCGAGAAGTTCCGCTACACCCCGGTGACCATTTTCAATTTTATGGAGGGCACCCGCTTTACCCCGGAAAAGCGCGCCCGGCAGAACTCCCCCTACAAGAACCTGCTGAAGCCGAAGGCCGGCGGCACCGCGTTTGTGTTCGGCGCCATGGGCGAGATGATCCACACCATGCTGGATGTGACCATTGTGTACCCGGACGGACGGCCCGGCATCTGGGATTATCTGAGCGGCCGGGTGCGCCGGATTATCATCGATATCCGCACCCGGGAAGTGCCGGAGCGTTTTCTGGGCATGGATTATGAAGGCAACCGGGAGCTGCGGGCTGACTTCCAGCGCTGGGTAAGCGGGATCTGGGCCGAGAAAGATACCCGCATCGAGGAACTTAAAGCGGGCGCCTGATTACAGGATACCGAGTTCACGAGCCCGGACAATGGCCTGGGTTCGCGATTTCACGTCCAGCTTGGCGTTGATCCGGCGGGCGTGGGTTTTCACGGTATGCAGGGAGATGTGCAGCTTGTCTGCGATCTCCTGGTTCGACAAACCCTGGGCGATCAGCTCCAGCACACCCTGCTCCCGGTCGCTGATGGGCTCGGCAAGGGTCTCGGTGGCGACAGGCGCATTGTTGAGACCAAACAGCTGGCCCAAATCCCGATTGAAGGCGTTTTCCGGTAGTTGCCGGAAGCATTTCTGCATCAGTGGTGTGAGTTCGTTGACCAGCTCCGCAAACGGACTGATAAAGCGCTCGCTGGCAGCCTGGCGAACCACCTGCTCCAGCTGTTTCCTGGCGGCCGGCAAACCCTTCTCCTGTTGCAGCAGGACGGCACTCAGCAGGCCAACGTGCAGTTCCAGCCCCCAGGGCAAGGTATCGCCGTAACGGCCCAGAACGGCGTCCAGCTGCTCCCTGGCACGAACCAGGTCACCACTGGCCATGTCCGCCCGAACCTGCAGGCAGTCCATCAGCCCCGGCATCATGGGGAACAATTCCGGCACGCAACCACCCTGTCGATACGGCTGAAGCTTTTCGATGGCCTGGGCGGCACTGTCTGTCTGGCCATGGGATAACCAGCAGCTGGCTTTCAAGGCTTCCAGTACCGGCACGTACAGGGATTCATCCACCTGCCAGGCGTGCATGGCCCGCTCTGCCCGGCCAATCCACACAAAGGCATCTTCCAGCCGGCCCTCGGCTTTACACATCAGTACCCTCAGGGCCATGGCCAGCAACAGGCCAAGGTCCCGGGTCTGTTCGGCATGGCGGGAGCAACTTACCAACAGGCGGTCGGCTTCGTCCAACCGGCCCTGATGCCACAGCACCAGCACCAGGTTCAGTTCCAGCCGGGTTTCGCCGATGCGCGCCGGGCGGCTGAGTTCGTGCATGGCGGTGTCCAGGCCGGTTCTGAGCAGCTGCTCGGCATGCCCGAGCGCGCCCTTGCCCAGCTCAATGCGGGCGTGGGCGTAAACCGCCAGCGCCTCGGAACCGGAGTCTCCCGCTTCCCGGGCCAGCTTGGCCGCGGCGCGGTTGGCGTCCCGGGCTTCATGAAATTTGCCGGCGGCACACAAGGCGCTGGCACGAACAATCTGGGTGACCAGCTGGGCCTGGGGTGATAAGCCTCCGGCAGCGAGCGCCTTGTCTGCCATGGCCAGGGCTGGCTGCACGTAGCCTTCGCCCCGCAGGATAAAGGCTTTCAGGGCATAAATACGGGCTTCCTGCTGTTCCCGGTCTTCCGGCGAGAAGCCTTCGAGCAACTGCCGGGCCTGGTGGAACTGTCCGCCAATGGCATGAACCCAGCTGTAAACAATGCGTAATCGCGCGCTGCGCTCCAGCAAGCCGGCAGGCAGGTGTTTGCGCAGGGTAAGCAGCGATGCGGTGTCCTGCCCCAGCAACAGGGCTTCAGTGCCCTCAGAGGCAATGCGCACGACTTCTTCGGCATCTCCGGACAGCAGTGCGTACTTCAATGCCTCCGGAAACTGGTTGCGCTGCCCGAACCAGCGGCTGGCCAGCAGCATGCGAGTGTTGTAACCACCCAGTGCCGGTGTTTTCAGCCAAGCCTGAAGTAAAGGATTGAGGCGATACCAGCGGCCACGGCCGGATACCGGCTGCAGGGGCAAGCCCTTTTCACAGGCAACGGACGGCAGTATGCCCGAGCCGCCAACCGATGCCTGCAGGGCGATAAACAGTTCATCTGACACACCGTCCAGCTCCGCCATCATGCGCAGCGAATTCATCTGGCCGGGCGCCATCTGCCCCAGCACCGTGCCTTTCAGGAAGCGCTCAACGGAGCCGGTTTCCTGCATCGGCCGGCGTTCCGGGCTGCGCAGCAACTCCCGCCGGTACAGGGCCAGCGGTGTAGGCCAGCCTTCGGTGAGGCTATACAGGTGATCAATGGCGACACTGGTAATCAGGCTGTCCGGCCGGGCGTCCTGGAAGTAGGCAAAGGTTTCCGAACGGGTGAATTCCAGACTCGCACGCCCGACACATTGGTAACGGTTTTCCAGCTCAAGGGTGTGGCATTCAAACGGCAACGGCAGCCGGGAGGTAAAGGCTACCGACAGGTTGCCCGGCATATCGCAGACAAGCTGCTGTAGCAGCCCGCCCACCGCAGGATTGGTCAGGTGGTGCAGGTTATCCAGCACCAGGACATCCCGGCCTTGCTGCTCCAGGCGACCCTTGGCCACCAGCATAACGGCCAGGTTGTCTTCAAACGTGCCACCGCCCTGATTGCCGGGATGAAGGGACTGGGGCAAATCCAGCGCCATGGCGATGAGGGATAATAAACGGGACGGCGCGTTGTCGCCGGCATTCAGGGTAACCCAGCGAATCCGGTCAAACTCACTGGCACCCTCGCTGAGGGCACTCACCAGGCTGTGGGTTTTGCCGTAACCGCAGGGCGCTTCCAGCATCAACAGGGAGCGGGGCGCGAGGCTATCCATAATCTGCTTCGAAAGCGCGGGGCGGGGCTGATGATCTTTTGGAATGGCCGGCAACTGAAGCCGGTGCTCCAGTAAATCCCGAACCAGCTCGCCATTTTGCAGGTTGGTATTGGCGCCCTGAAACTCGTCGTTGGCAGCGTTGCCTTCGTTAAAGGATTTCACTCACGGCCCCGATTACACCTTTAGTGTTAGAGATTGGCCTCGAGAGTAAACCAAAGCGGGGTCTGGCTGCAAAAAATTGGCGGGGCTAAACGGGGTTAGTGACGATTTTCCAGCGCAGTAATGTGATAGCGCTCACAAAAAAAGGCGGGCCATTGCTGGCCCGCCTTTCTCAACCGGTTACGTGAGACCGATTAGCGAGTTCCCGCCCGGCGCAGAGCGGCCGGAGTGAAATCGCGGGACTGGCGCTCAACGCCGAAGGAGTACGGAGTGTTCTCCTCGTTGGTCAGGCCCAGTGCCAGGTAGCGACCGGAGAGCAGGTCGTACAGTGCTTCGATGGCGTACCAGGGAACGTCCTGGTCGTACATCTGAACCGCATGTGCTTCGCCCACACGCCACAGCTCACCACGGCCATCGTAATGGTCGATCACAGAAGCCTGCCAGGTATCTTCATCGATGTAGAAGTCACGCTGGGCGTAGACGTGGCGCTCGCCCTCTTTCAGGGTGGCGCGCACATGCCACACACGGTGCAGCTCGTAACGGGCCAGGTCCTGGTTGATGTGGCCAGGCTGGATAATCTCGTCGTAGCTCAGGCCACGATCCAGCAGCTTGTAGGAGTTGTACGGGATGTACATCTCTTTCTTGCCAATCAGCTCCCAGTTGTAGCGGTCCGGAGCACCGTTGTACATGTCCAGGTTGTCTGAGGTACGCATACTGTCAGCCGCGGTACCCGGGCCGTCATAGGCAACCTGGGGCGCACGGCGAACACGGCGCTGGCCGGCGTTGTACAACCAGGCACGGCGTGGTTCGGCTACCTGGTCCAGGGTTTCGTGAACCAGCAGCACGTTACCCGCCAGGCGCGCCGGCGCGGTGATGGACTGTTTGAAGTAGAACAGGACGTTATCGTCTTTACCCGGCTTGTAGTCGGTCAGATAACTGTTCCACACCAGTTCTTCCTGGAACTTCACCACAGAGAAGTCGCCGCCCGCGGTAGGAGTTACCTGACCCACGTTACGCTGCACCGAGCCACCCCGGTAACGGGTAATATGGTTCCAGATTACTTCCAGGCCGTTCTGGGGAATCGGGAACGGCGTGGCATCCTGGTAGTTGTCGATACCGTTACCGCCAGACACCAGTTCTGCCTTGGTCGCATTCGCTACGGTCTCATCCATGATGTTCTTCGGATAAGTGGCGGTACGATGAGTCGGATATACCGGAATCCTGTAGTTATCGTACTTGCGGATCATCTCGACCTGGCCCGGAGACAGCTTGTCTGCGTACTGGTCGACATTACTCCGGTCGATAACAAACTTCGGTTGCTCACCGGCGAAGGGGTTCACGTAAATGCCGTCCCCCTTGTATCCGGCCGGAGGCGTGGAAAGCCCGCCGTCCCAGGCCGGAATGTCGCCGCCGTTGCCGGCTTTCTCCGCACCCATCGGGGTGAGGGTATCACCCAGCTTGGCTGCTTCCTGGGCAGAAACCGCGCCCCAAGCCTGACCTGCAAACAAACTTGCAGTCAGAACGCCGGTGGCCAGTAGTTTCTTGTTCAGTTTCATTTAAGTTACCTCGTTAAACGAATTCGGTCCGGTTCAGAAGGAGTAGGAAACACTCGCGCTCACGAAATCCCGGTCGGTCATTTCGTTATACGGCTTGCCACCGAAGTAGTTTGTATAACCGATGTTGCCGGTGATCTTGTTCTGATATACGCCTGTCAGAGACAAACCGATGGCTTTGTTGCCTTCGTTGAAGGCACCGCCAGGTTGCGGGGCGTAGCCTTTGATGTCGTGACTCCAGAAAACAGACGGAATCAGGTTAATGCCAGCGATGGCGTTCGAGTATTCCCAGGACAGGTTGGTACGGTAACCCCAGGAGAAGGAGGTTACGAAGCCGTCGTTGGTGCAGTTTTCGGGGTTGATGTTGTTGTCCAAGCAGTCTTGCGGATCAATGGTGGCACCTAGACCAAAGGTACCGGAGCGGCCATATCGAGCCTCATCAGTATCTGGCAGGTCGTGAATGTAGGTTGCACCCACTTCCGCCACCAGCGACATCCGGCTTGCGCCCATGACCTGATCAAAGAACTTGATCAGGGTCATCTGGGCCTGGGATACGCCGTAGCGATCAAAACCAGATACGGCTACGCCGTCGGTGTTGCCATTGTTCTCTGCGGCAATTTTTTCCTCATCACGAGCATAGAGCAAACTGAAGGGCGCCTGAAGACCACCATAAATCAGCTCAAACGCGTTCCACTGGATCGGCATCTTGTCACGATACGAGTATTCTGCACCGAGCGACCAACCACCCGGGGTAGTGGTGTTGATACTGAGACCATAGAGGTTGATACCTTCCGGATACTCAATGAAATAAGTAGGGAAGTTCGGGTTGTCTTCGCCACCATTAGTACGGCCGCTGATGTACGGTAAACGGCTGTGGTACTTGATGTAGTAAAAGCCGAGTTCGGAATCGTTAAGAGCCGGCACATACCAACGCATAGCGACACCAAACTGATCTTTCGCATCTGGCTCGCGATCACCTTCCCTCGCAATAACCAGCCCTGACGCCAGGTTAGCAGCTTCTGATTCAGCACCGGTGAGGAACACCGGGCCACAACCATCGGCCACGAAATCTACGGTAGAAAAGAAGGTTCCGCAGTCATCTATGCGAACCTTTTCCCAGTCTGCTTGTACAAAGCCTTCAACTGTGATGTTCTCGGTAATACCGGCTGACATATAGAACATTTCAACCGGCAGCAGCGCGTCTTTCAGCTGGGCACCGGGAGCACGGAAAGCCCGAATATCTACCGAGTTAATGATGTTGATACCGCCCTGGATATAGGTACTCTCACCCCAGCTGACCACCTGTTTGCCGTAGCGGGCACTGACCGGTATGTCGCCCAGATACCAATCGGTGAATACATAGGCATCCAGCAGTTCGCCAACGGAGGCATATGCCTTAGCCTCGTCGTTCAGCTCAACGTAACGCCGACCTTCGTCCTTGAGCTCAAAGTCATACCAATAACGACCGCGAACAAAGGCACCCACACGGGTCAGATAGTTGGAGTCAACACTGTAATCAAGAAACAGCTCACTGTTGCCTTTAACAATCTTGGAAACGGTGTCACCTTTGTCGAAGTTCCGGTTACCGTCATCGTAGTTGTTGGTAGACGCTGTACCACGACCATCGTGGGGAGCGAGCAAGCGCTTGTCCGCATCCTCAGTCCGCCAGGCGGCACCCGCAGACAGCGTCGTGTTGAACTGAGCTTCTACATCGCCCATGTAAAACGAAATGGCGGAGGCCGGTGTGGATACGCCGGCGGCTATGGCTACGGCCAGTGGTAACTTGGTCCAACGCTGCCACGGTTGAGTTTTTCTTGTCATTGGAAGGCTACTCCGTTGTTGTTCTGAGTCGCTGCTCGGTTGTTCTGGTGTTTTTGTCCTGGCGGCTGTACTTACAGTGCCGTGATGCTTGCACTATATCCAAGGCCTGTGGGGGCTTTGATCAGTCAAAAGTATGATTTTGCAGTCACTCTCCGTTCATGGTGTTCTCGCACTCCCTCACTATAGACAAGATTCGGGAGTGCAACCACTTCGGAATTACTAAGGGCGAGGCTTGGGTAGAGCGGCCACGAGTATCCGTGGCCGAATGGCTCTTTAAGGCTTGTGCGGTGCTTCCAGATACTCCCGGGACTGCATTTCCAGCAGCCGCGATTCGGTGCGCTCGAACTCGAAGCTCAACCGGCCGCCGGTGTACAGCTCGGTGATGGGCGCTGCGGCGGAGATGATAACTTTTACGTTGCGGTCGTAGAACTCGTCGATCATGTTGATAAACCGGCGGGCCTGGTCGTCGTTGTTCTTGCCCAGCTGCGGCACGTTGCTGATGATGATGGCGTGGAACTGACGAGCCATTTCGATGTAGTCGTTCTGGCTGCGGGGCCCGTCGCACACGGCTTTGAAATCGAACCAGACCACGTCGTCGGCATGGGCTTCGGCCGGAATTTTGCGGCCGTTAATTTCCATGGTTTTGCTGTGCTTTGCCGCTTCTACCGCCAGGGCATCGAAGCTGTTACGCAGGCTGATATCCGCCTGGTCGTCCAGCGGGCAGTGGTAGAGCTCCGCCTGCTCCAGGGTGCGCAGCCGGTAGTCCACGCCACCGTCGACATTCACCACATCGGTGTGCTGTTTCACCAGGGCGATGGCCGGCAGGAAACGGGCCCGCTGCAGGCCGTCTTTGTAGAGGCCATCCGGCACGATGTTGGAGGTACACACCAGGGTAACGCCCCGGCTGAACAGGCCATCCATCAGGGTGGCGAGGATCATGGCATCGCCGATGTCGGAAACAAAGAATTCGTCAAAACAGATAACCCGGGTTTCGTCTGCGAATTTCTTCGCGACCATTTCCAGCGGGTTCTTCTCGCCTTTGAGCTGCTTCAGCTCGTTGTGCACCCGCTGCATAAAGCGGTGAAAGTGCACACGCATTTTGCGATCAAACGGCAGCGCCTCGAAGAAGGTGTCCATCAGGTAGGTCTTACCACGGCCAACGCCGCCCCAGAAGTACAGGCCTTTTACCGGATCTTCCTTACCCTTCTTCAGTTTGCGGCGGAGCTTGGACAGGCCGCCCTTGCTGCGTTCGCTTTCGGCCTCCACCAGTTTGTCGTACAGTGCCTGCAGGCGCTTTACGGCATCTTCCTGGGCCGGATCCTTGTGAAAGTCCGGGCGCTCAAGATCCTTTTGGTAGCGTTGCCAAGGGGTCAGGTTCGCGACGGTTTCGGAGGACATGGCTTCTGTCATCAGGATTTTCCTGCCTGCTAGGTGGGTTTTCGGGCGCGGTATTGTCGCTTATTTCACGTTTTTTCGCCACGCCGCACGGGCGCCGGGGCAATAAGACGATTGGCGCAGTGTTTCGGCATGGGATACATCCGTTCGGGGGGGTATACTCCTTGAACGAGGAATGGCTCACTTGCAGGCAATGAAAGGACGATTTTTATATGACAAACCTGATTGTGGCGGCGGTTGTCGCGTTGGTGGTTGGCATTGTCATCGGGCTTATGTTTGGCCGGTCTGGTCAGGGAGCTTCGTTGCGACAGCGCCGGGCGGAGCAGCAGGTTGATGAGTTGCGTAGTGAGTTTACGCGGTATCAGGCCCAGGTGAATGAGCATTTTATGGAGTCTGCGCATTTGCTGCGGCGGTTTAACGATACGTACCGGGATGTGAATCAGCATATGGCCCGGGGTGCGAATCGTCTGTGCAATGATGAGGACTGGCTGGAGGAGCTGGGGCAGGATTCTTCTGGTCGCCTTGGCCATTCCGAGGCTGAGCCTTCCGAGCCGCCTCGGGATTATGCGCCGAAGTCTGATCCGGAGGCCAAGGGTACTCTGGCCGAAGATTACGGTCTGAATGCGGATGGGTCTAAGCGGTCAGCTTAATTACATTTTAGCCCCCTGATATGGGGGTTTGGTTTTCTGGCTTGGTACCACGACTCTCCTAGCCTTCTGAGTTTGGTGTCTGGCCAGTCTGGGGAACGGCTTTCCAAAAACCGCTCCTTGCGGCACATCCATGTGGCGCTTCTGCTCCGCCATCCATGGCTCCGCAAATTTTTGGAAAGCCGTTCCCCAGACTGGCCGATCCTAACTGCTCAGGGATCGCTGGAATGAGCCTCCCCTTTCAGCTTCCCTGTCGTTTACACCGGGTTATCGCAGTCGATGAACTGGTGCATTACTCCGAATTCCCTTGCTAATGCTTCGCCCAGAGCCTGAACACCATACCGTTCGGTCGCATGGTGGCCGGCCGCGTAGTAGTGAATCCCGCACTCTCTGGCCGTGTGAGTCGTCGGCTCGGAGATCTCGCCGCTGATGTAGGCGTCGACACCCGCATCCAAAGCCGCGTTGATGAACCCCTGAGCTGCCCCGGTGCACCAGGCGACAGTCTTGATCATTTCCGGGCCATTGCCTACGTGAAGCGGCTGCCGGTGCAGGGCTCTTGCGAGGTGCAGGCCGAACTTTTCGGATGACATGGGTTCGGGCAATTCACCTTGCCACACTAATCCACCCATTGGGCGTGGATTCTGGATGCCAAGTATATCGGCGAGCTGGCGGTTGTTGCCGTACTCGGGGTGGTCATCCAGTGGCAGGTGGTAGGCGACGAGGTTTATGTCGTTGTCCAAGAGCTGTTTGATGCGGTTCTTTTTCATGCCACGGATGGTCTGGCCTTCGCCTTTCCAGAAATAGCCGTGGTGGACCAGGATCATATCGGCGTTTTGTTTTACGGCTTCGTCGATCAAGGCCTGTGATGCAGTCACACCTGAAACGATAACGCCTACACTCTCGCTGCCCTCAACTTGCAGGCCGTTCGGAGCATAGTCCTGAAAATTTTCGGGCGCTAACCATTCGTTTATTTTCGCGAGAACGTCGCTTCGGTTTGCCATGTCTACCTCCCTTATTCTTGCGATATTTCTGAACGGATCAGCGCGCACACTGTACGAGGCGAGGGGCTGGAAAGGCTTTCCAAAAATGTGCGGAGCCATGGATGGCGGAGCAGAAGCGCCACATGGATGATGGGATGAACACCTCTTGTTGAGATCGGCGTCAAAGCGCCACTATTAGATGTGCAAAATCAATAGGTCAACAACAAGAGGTGTTCAGATGAACGTTACCCTAATCGGAATCGACTTGG
>Ga0208029_1000474_pt1 | contig 24711 bp, 29 predicted proteins | sample MalvireepMed_s12_FD_184242 | JGI IMG/M metagenome (GOLD analysis project Ga0208029, IMG submission 184242) | Marine viral communities from the Global Malaspina Expedition - Malaspina viral metaG DeepMed_s12 (SPAdes) (version 2) | ecosystem: Environmental > Aquatic > Marine > Oceanic | place... | reverse complement strand
AGTACTATATAATATAGGTATGGTTAAAAAGGTATGGGAAATGGTATATAGTATGGTACTAAGGAGACAGTATGAACACAGAGCAAGAGGAGTGGCTCTACCATGATAGAAATACAGGCATTGCAGGATTCTACCTTCGTACCTTGTACACTAAACACAAGGTCAAGAAAGCAGAATTCTTTCGTAACTCAATCAATGCTTGGTTCGGACCAACAGGATCCTTTGATGATTTGTTACTTGCAACATCAGCACAGTTCATCATTGATAAGTGGGATGCAATCAATAAAAAGAACTATGGCTCACCTGATAGATGGAAGGGTTACTGTTGGGGAGTATTCCAGAACTGGTATCACTACAGGGTTAGGATCAGTTCTAGGCAAAAGAGATATGACAAAGTGGTGCACAGACATTGCAAAGACTTTTATCAACAAGGATATAGGGAGGATAAAGTGATTACAGAAATGCAGTTGGATCAGATTTCTAATTTGATGAAGACCAAAAGTGAACAAGATAAATGGATTTATGAGGAAATGCTGAGCCTCAGAAAGACAGAATGGGATGACTCTAAAGGGAAGCTTATCAACTTTCCCGATAAGGTTATTTCCAGAGGAACATATTACAGCAAAAAGAAAAAGTTGACCAAAGAGATCCGAGACTATTTAATTAAAACAGGAGAATAAATGTTATGGAGACAACAAAGAAGTGCAGAGAATGCAAAGAAGACCTAGCTTTATCTAAGTTTGGTATACTAAGAAAAAGTGATGATGGGCACAGAAGCATATGCAAACAGTGCAGGAAGCTTGAATACCAAAACGATAGAGATCGTGCTTTAGCATATCAAAGAAAATATCTCAAAGAGGTAGAACAGAGTACACCTCAAGGCAGATATAAAACAATTCAAAGAACAGCCAAACAAAGAGGAATCGATTTCCAATTAGCATATGATGATTATGCTACTTTGATTTGGAAACAACCATGCCACTATTGTAGCAAGGTAACCCAGAATGGTATGGATAGGGTAGACAATAATGGGATCTATACATTATATAATGTGGTACCATGTTGTAGGTCTTGCAATGCTAGGAAATGGAGGAAACCTTATGTCGAATTTAAGTGGTTCCAATCGAGTACCAGATTGGCGCTATCAGCATCCATTGTACAAGAAGTACACCAAGATGCGAGATAATGCAGTAACAGAATTAGAATCCCATAAGGCTAATCAGGGTGATGCTAAAGCACAAATGAGAATCGTTGGTCTGACAGGTATGGTTGCAATCCTAGACTTAGTTATAAAGGAGCTACATGAATACTTGGAGAAGAACTAATGGAATTCAAAGTAAAGAACAATGATATTGAATCAGCTATAAGAAGATGGAAACAATGGCTGAAGAGAGATGGCATATTAAAAGAAATAAAACAAAGGAGATACCATGTCACAAAAAATAGAAAGCGATACCTCAAAAGAAGGTATGGAAGAACAGAAGGTAAGTGAGAAGTTACACGATGGATGGACACCTAATAAGAACATCTTAGAAGGATTGTATTGGGGCATGTTCAGTGATATCAAACTCGCTCTTGATACCTATGGAGAAACATGCGAGGATAAAGGTGCAATAGATAACTTCAAGGCATGTTACTATGTAACTCGCAGTGCAGTAATCGAAGTGTTGGAATTCCTAGAACCAATGAAGGACGCTCAAATGAACATCAAACACAGATGCCTTCGTGAGTTATGCAAAGAGTTTGATAAGAGGATGGAACTAGCAAAGGTATGGGAAGCTAAGAATAGAAGTAATAAGCATTGTATCAGGTTTGGTATGGACTTAGTTCAGTTCCTAGAGGTCGGTCATATTGTATTCCATGAAGACACACCTCACAAACAAAGAAGGGAACTGGTAGAAATCTTTCAGACTGGTGGTGGATTGGTTCCAAATGACAATGGCACACACACATACATAAGATACAAAGCCACCAAAGCATATGAGAAGACCATCGAGGCTCAGAAGAAATGGTGGGATACCAAAGGTAGAAAAGAAGCCATGAACCATGTTAGGAAGTTCGGTCAAGCGGAGGGCAATAATGGATGAAACTATTAGATTGCAAAAGGTGCGGTACAACACACTTATTCAGGAAGGATGGCAAACCATCTGCTTGTGCTAATCCCCAATGCCTAATAGAAACCATTGCACACACAGCAAAGAAAGGAAAGAAGACGACAACAGTTTGGCAAATGATATGCGCTAAAGAAATGCAATATGATTGTGCAATGTATGTTGCCGAGGAACTAATCAAGTACTGCAACAAGAAGAAAGAGAAAGGAATAGAATGGTATCCAGTAATCAATTGGCATTGGTTGAGATTCAAGCTGCTGAATTATATAGGGAAGATAAACAAGCATAAGCCAGAGGTACCACAAGAGAACTTAGAAGCAGCAATAAATGCCACTACCAAGATCAGTAAAGATTTCGTGCAGTATGGATCAGGTGGTGGTATAGGTGCTGACCATCCAGAGAAAGCAGCAATAGCAAGAGAGGTAGCAACATATATCGAAGGGAGATGGGGTAACCATTGGGTGCTTTATTATATGGGTGCACTAACAATGCTTGACCTAGTAAAGATAGAAGGCAAATCATTCTCACACATCAGCCCCAAGGTAAGAGAGGTAAGAGCAGACATATTGGCTTGGGCTTACAGGCACAAACAACCAGGGGAAACCAAAGAGCAGTGGAAGAAAAGAAAGGCGAGGGGAAAGAGAATCAAAACTAAAAACAAGTTGGATGACTGAACTAATGGCAATGAGCAAAGAAACAAAAAATGTGATGTTCAGTTCAAAGACTGATAATTGGTCAACACCGAAAGAGTTCTTTAACAAACTGGATATGAAATATGAATTCACCTTGGATCCATGTTCTACATCGATGAATGCTAAATGTAGGCTTTATTTCACAGAAGAGACAAATGGATTGGAGGAGAGTTGGGAGGGACACAGCGTATTTATGAACCCACCATATGGAAGAAGCATAGGAAAGTGGGTCAAGAAGGCATATGAGGAGTCTCAAAAAGAGAACACTATGGTCGTGGCACTAATTCCTTCTAGAACGGATACGAAGTATTGGCACGACTATTGTATGAGGGCTAGTATGATCTACTTTGTGAAAGGGCGCCTTAAATTTGGAGAATCTAAGAATAGTGCTCCGTTTCCATCGGCAGTAGTTGTTTTTACTGGAGGGACATGGAGTCCATTCATAGGAGTTATGACACCGAATTGACTACTAAACGTTCAACCAGAGAAGAGGCTGCTTCCATGCGCTCTATTCTCATTAGTAACAACAATATTATTTCAGTCATAAGACAGATGCATCTGCTAACTTTAATGAGAAGCAAGATATAAAAGAATAGATGTAGGGTTCAATACGAGGTCGAAAGCTATAAACATTTTATGTAGAATGTACACCCTATATGCTTAAAAAGGACCATTTATATGCCTAAAAAGCCAAATAAAGCCACATTAAAGGCTATCATAGACGCACTGCCTAACCCTGATGTTACTAATGATGACCTAAAGGAATTGGTATTGCAGTTTATTGTTGAGACACCAGACGATGATAACAATGGTCACTATGCCAGCAGAGCTAAGGTAAAGCTTGAGGCACTGAGGTTACTGTCTGATATTATAAGGAACCAAGACATTGGTTCGTATGAGGAAGAGGTGTTAGGTATCTTAGGTACTGATGAGGATGGATGATACCCTATTGGAATACAGGTTGGATGAGCACTCTGTACAGATAGAACATAATAGAACTGATATAGCTTCCCTATGTTCAGAGACAGGTAAGCTTACTAAATGCATAGCCCTCCAATCACAACAACTAAACATAATCAAATGGATAGCTCTTGTAAGTGGAGGGACTGTTATTGCCCAAGTTGTACAGGGTTTATTCTAGTTAACTTTCTCCTCATTACCACATGCATGACAACTTGTTTTATTTAGGATCCCCTTCCATCCACCCCCATTCCAATCATCTTCATCCACTGAAATGTGGTAATACATCTTATTGCTTCCGCACTCTGAACATACGAACTTTGGATTTACATCGTGGATGAACACCCTTTTGTTTACCATCATGATTGCCTCCTTCTAGATGATAACGCATTCTTTCAGTACTACCATATCTCCCAGGTCTTCCATGGATTCAAACTTCCAGATAGCGGGCTGGACTCGATGGTTGATGACAAGCGTTCCTTCTCCATTCCCAGTTGCCCAGGTTTTCACAACCGCTTGATACCCATCAACCAGAAGAATGCAAGGTACCTCTGGTCCTCGGAGGGTTCTTTCAATTACCAATCCCGTCTTTGTCATATTCCTTTCTCCTTATACTAAAATATAACCTATGGGTCTGGGTTGTATAGAATTTATTCTAGTTATCTTTCTCTTTGGTACCGAAGCAACCAAGCACACCTTCATTACCACAAGCCTTGCAAATTGTTTCACCTAGTTCTGCATCACGCAATTCACCCTCGTAGTAATCATTCACATTCATTGAAAGGGTTACATACACACCATAGCTTCCGCACTCTGAACATACTAGCATAATTGCCTCCTTGTTATATACTAAAGTATAACCTAGGGATCTAGGTTGTATAGAATTTATTTTAGATCTCAACGCAATCTTTCATGATGACCATATCTCCGAGATCTTCCATTGATTGGAATACGCAATTGGATGGACCGAAGAGCTTGAACCCGCTCTCATTCATGGAAGCTTGTTTGAGAAAGAGCACACCATCTCCCTCATGTTCAACTCTCATAGTCGCATAAATCCCATCAACCAAAAGTAGCCAAGGTCCAGTAGCCTCCGCCCTCTCGATAACCAATCCTGTCTTATCCATGTTAGTATCCAATAAAGAATTCAATGTCAGCATTCAAACCAAAGTCGATTGCTTCATTCTTATTATCAAACAATTCCATCCAAGCATTAGATGTCAGCCACAAACGAAACTGATTCAATCTTTCTTTCTCAAAGAATTCCAAGGCTGCCAACTCATCATCGATCCAGTGTTCACACTTCTTCTCTTCACACTTGCAGTTCATTGTCGTCTCCCTTATCTGAACTACTTATAGTATGCGGAACAATATACTTTTGTATAACCAATAATCAAATAAAAAAAGGGTGGGCAGCCTAAGCCACCCACCCAACCAATCAGCTATCCAACCAGTTTATAGGTCTTGAGCTTCCGCAACATTAGCAACGATCAACAATGTGTTGTTGGTTACAGCCATGTAAATCTGATCCGCTACCTCATCGATCGTTTCAAAATCGCAATCCGCAATACGCTTTGCGATCTGTTCGACCATTGCCGCTCTGGTTTGTGTTTTGTTATGCATTAGTGCCTCCTTTGTTATAGCCATGCAATTGATCAGTTACCAACCAACCAATATATATATCATAACACAATTGCCATCAAATGTAAACAAAAATATAACATAATAGCAATAAATATTGCAATATATTGTTGTACAAATAAAAAAGGGGTATATTTCACTTTTATGGTGTACATTTGGTAGAAAATGATTTATTACCAATTCCATATAAAACCCACTCCAGATAAGGGGTATTTGTTTTCTGTCATCCAACCAACCATTAGGGCATTCTCATTTTTTTTCGGGCACTCTAACATTTTCAAAGGGGTGGATATTTAGTTGTGAACCACTGAGGTCGGAGATTATCATATGCCACAAACAGAAGAAGAACTATCTAAGAAAGCTGCCATGGCTTTACTCAAAGAGTTAGGAAAAGATCCTAAACAATTTACTAAGGGTGCTGAAGTAATCCAATTGATGATTGCAAAATCCCCTCCTAAGAGAAAGGGTCGTCCGCCAAAGGACGATGCCCCATCTGGGGAGGCTGGTAAAGCACAACCAGAACCCACAGAAGAGCCCCTAGAAGGCTCTCAGAGGGACGATAACAAAGTCTTTATGGATTTATATGATGCTTGGAAACCAGACACCTCAGAGGGCAAGAAGTACAAGGAAGAGCTAGGTGAAGCTTTAGGTGTTGAGGAAGAAGAGAATGGCAATCCCAACCCTAAGAACAAGGAGGAAGATTACTAATGGCAATACCGACAATTTCTACAGGTGGAAATGTTATTTCTGCTGATGGGACACTCAGTGTTCCGACCAAGACAGGTCAAGCAAACAAAGTTCTAAAGGTCAACTCAGGCGCAACTGGTGTAGAGTGGGCATCGGAAGCTGCTGCTGAAGGTGGTTGGACTGAGAGTGGCACCGACCTATATCCTTCAGATGCAACCAAGGTTGGTGTCGGGACAACCAGCCCAAGACGAAAGCTAGATGTAGAAGGCTCGGACGATCTCCCACAGGTCAGACTAACATACACTGACAATACCCATTATGCGGACTTTTCTGTTTCCAACAATGGTACGCTATTAGTGACGCCTTCATCCAGAACAATGAAAGTTGATACTGGAGATTCAAATGGTGGGAACCTTGAGTTCAGCAAGAGTGGTGGCATCAAGTCAGGTGGTATTACTTGGGATACTGGAGATAAAGATGTGACAGTGTACAGTGAAGCAGATCTGTACCTGGGTGCTGGAGGTAATTCTCAAAAAGTAATAATCGATAATGGCGGCAATGTTGGCATTGGCGTTACAGATCCTGATACTCAGCTTGAAGTATTCAATGGTGCTTCAACACAGTTGAAGCTTTCTTTTGATGGTACTGATAACTGCACCTTAGGTGTTGATACTAATGGGATGCTGACAATCACACCTTCTGGTGGGCAGATTACAAACACTGCTTCCAATGGTGTTATCAATAGTGCTGCACTCATGAGCAAGGGTCCACATACACACCCAGACAGGTTCGTCAAGAATACAGCCGCACCCACCCATGGGTCAGGCACAACTGCTAACTGGGCTTTTGTTGACTCTAGCAATTACACCAATTCACAGTTGACAGCACCTTCTACTTCTGCAAACGCAATTAGGCTTTTCAAATGGCAACCTAGTGCTGCATATACAGATGGTAAGAATTATGCTATCGTTCTGCCTACCTTGGATGCAACTTGGACAAGCTCATCCAACTATCTAAGATACAGGGTTGTTATTCAACAGGACACTGCAATGAGTTCTGTCTCTACTGGTGTTCAGCTACAGTTGGGAGCCGCAGGTGGATCTGATACCATCAATGGTAGTACTAGCAACTATGTCATTAAGAACATTGCTGTAACTAATCCTTCAGCATATGATTGGACAGTTGATGTGATTGGTTACTTTGATGGAAGCAAGACTATCTGGGAAGTCGTCCAACATGCACAGTGGGGCTAAAAGAGTGTGCCTAAGAAACCACAACTACAAGAGATCAAGAAGTGCCAACAAAGCTTCAAGCATTTCTGTAGATACCTAAAGCTTATTGATAAGCAAGGTGATCTTGTAACCTTCAAACCTAATAAGGCACAAAAGGCTTTTTATCAAGAACTAGATAAAAATCCTTGGACCTATTGTCTAAAGGCTAGGCAGTTGGGAATGTCAACTGCGATTGCTGCAAGATACTTCTGGAAAGTTCTATTCACTCCCAATTATAAGATTGCTGTAATAGCACACACATCTTCTGCAGCCAAGAACATCTTTGAGATTTATACTCGTTTCTATAAATCACTTCCCAAGTTTCTTAAGTTCAAGACAGAAGCATCCAGTGTAAATGAACTAAAATTTTTTCATGGAGGTTCCATCAAGGTTTCTTCTGCTGGTTCTGCTGCATTTCGTGGTAGCACCTTCAACTCATTACACCTTTCAGAGTTGTGCTACTACACAGATCTACAAAAGACAATCTCAGCAATCTTTCAAACTGCAACTGATGATGCAGAGATCATTATTGAAACAACTGCCAATGGTCTAAACTCAGGTTATAAATTCTGGGTTGAACAGAATGGATTCAATAAGTTTTTCTTGCCATGGTGGTTTGATAAGGGCTATGCATCCACCTCTCCCACAACTAAAACAACATGGGAGATGGACTATCAAAGAGCACATAAACTTACAAACAAACAAATAGGATGGGTCCGATATGCCATTGACACAAAGTGTGGTGGTGATATCAACATCTTTAATCAAGAGTATCCTGCAACTGCAGAGATAGCTTTCATTACCAGTGGTACAAACTTCTTCAACACACTTTATAAGAGTGTTGTCAGACCAGGGAAGGATGGACTTATCATCTATCAAGAACCTGTACAATATAGATCTTATATCATTGGAGTGGATACTGCATCAGGTGATCCTGAAGGAGACTACTCAGCAGCAGTTGTCATTGATGCATCACATGAAAGACAGATTGAAGTTGTTGCAACACATTATGTCAGGAAGCCAATGATTGAATTCTCTAAAGATGTTTTAGATCTGGCTCTGAAGTATGATGCATTGGTCACAGTTGAATCAAACTCTTATGGTCTTGCAGTATTAGAATATTTGCAAACACATGCGTATCCTCACTTATATCGTAGGGCATCTTATGATAAGCTAGGGGACAAGTACATAGAGAAGCTAGGTTATAATACTAACATGGCAACTCGACCATTGATGTTAGCTAAGTTACAGGAGTGGACAAATAAAAAGTGGCTCAAGCCAGTCTGCAATAGAATCAAGTACGAAATTAATTCTTTTGTTTATAATGAAAAGGGCAAAGCAGAAGCTGCACCTGGGCAACATGACGATCTTATCTTTGCAATAGGGTTGGCTTTGATGGGGATAGATCAAGTATATGCACATCAACAGGCAATTGAATTGAAACACAGACCTACAAATATTGCAGATATGATCAAATGGGAAATGGCTACAGGAAAGAAGTATGCAGATTGTGTTGATGATTTTGACAATTCTGATTTGGAAGACAAGTTATCAGAAGTGATCCCATCATTCTAATGAAGAAGGTAGATTGGGATAAACTAAATGAAAAGATAGCCACTCAAGTTCCTAGAAGGCAGGGTGGTAGAAACAAACTAACCTTTAGACAGATTGAAGAAATCAAATGGAAAGCTTTTACCCCTGAGTATGATTGTGTAGGTGGGGTAAAGAAGTTAGCAGAGGAATATAATGTCAGACCTTGTACAATTTCTTCGATCAAAACTAGCGAAGCACATGGTAAGGGTTGGAGAAAGTACTAATATTCTGAGAAAGAAAGATATATATAAATGAAATCGAGGCAGACTCGTTAAACCTGTTTCAATATGGAGGTAGCCATGGGGTTACTAAATGAAGAGTCGTTAAATGAGGCTTTCAAGAGTGTTGCTCAAGAAGTCGAAGCTGATTCCCCGACAGAACCAGTAGTAGAAGAAGTAGTGGAAGCTACACCTTCTGAAGAGGTGGTGGAGGAAACTCCTCAACCTGAGTCTGAAAAGACTGAACCTGTGGAAGAACCAATTGATGAGGGTCATATCATTCCATATACCCGATTCAAGAAGGTTGTTGGTGCCAGGAATGATCTGCGAAGTGAGAACGAAACTCTCAAGGCACGAATGCAGCAAATGGAAGAGCAGTATAAAAACCTGCAAACTCCAAACAAAGGTTCTGTTGCACAGGAAAATGATCCTTGGTGGAAGGAATATGCTAATGATTCAGCTACTGAACCAGAAGTAAGTTCTGACTACTCAGGATTGGAAGCGAGGTTGCACAAGTTTGAAGTGCAACAGGCTCAAGGTACTTTGAGAAACGAAATTGCTGAGGCACAGAAGAATTATCCTACTGTACCTCAAGAAGTTTTACTTCAAGCAGTCATTCAGGATCCATCTACAAAGATAGATCTTATTGCTCGTCAATATCATGAATGGGTTTCTCATATCCAAGACGAAGCCATTGCTTCTCATAGACAGGGTGCTAACTTGGTTGAAACTAAAGTTGAAACTAAAGAAGCCCCTGCTAGAGTAGCTGGTAAGAGTAAAGGAAGTACTAGGAGTCTTACTACTGGTGCAGAGTCAAAGCCGAAGAATTTAGCTGAGGCTGGAGATGCTCTGCATAATTTCTTGAAAAAGAATTCCATATTTTAACAGGAGGATTTATAAATGGGACAAGCTACAAGAAGTACGCTAGAAAATTTACTTAAAGATTTTTATGTCGGTCCAATTCAGGAGACATTGAATACTGAGGTTCTAGCAGTTGAGATGTTTGAGAAGTTGCGGTTAGATTGGAATGGAAAGCAGGTTATTATTCCTGTGCATTCGTCTCGGTCTGCTGCAACTGTTGATATTGCAGGAGGTGGAGATGATCAGGATGCCAAGTACACTGACATTGCTGATGGAGCTTCATCTGTTGCGTTTGGTACTGAGACTGGTGATCTACCAGTTGCTGCTAACCAGACTTACCTACAGTTGACAGTAACTGCGAAACAACTATTCGGTCGTTTCCAGATTACAGGTCTTGCCATGGCTTCTGCAAAGAGTGGTGGTGTAGGATCGTTTGCATCCTATGTTGATGCAGAAATGAATCGTCTAGCTGACGATCTCAAGAACCTTGCTAACAGGGCATTCTTCTCTGGTGGGCATGTTTTAGGACTGCTCCATGAGAAAAAGAGCACTGCTGCAGACAAGGAGTGGGAATTCTGTGGTGATATTGCCAAGTGCAATAGTGTTCGTACTGAGCGAGCCGCAGATGTACAGGTACAGCTAAGGCGATCAGACACCATGGCTGGTGTGGGTGTTGAACTGCTATCCACTGTCAACCTTGATCGTGCTACGATTGAGTTTGATGGTGCTGTAGATACTGAGTCTGTGCCAGGGGGTGTTGCTATTTGGGTTGAGGTCACTGATGCTAACGCTAATGTCGATTATCTTGACAATGAGGTTGGTGGTGTTCTGAACAACCTTGGTAAGAATAGTCACTTTGGTAATACTCGTAGTGATGCTGCCAATTCTGGTCTTAGGTCGGTGGTTCGTACTGCCTCTAAGGAAGCACCAGTTGCTGGTCAGGTCAAGAGTTCTAAAGCCACTATGGCTCTAGAGCAGTTACAAGATCTACTTGATCAGATCGATGTTCGTTCGGGTGCTGTGCCTGATGTTCTACTCTGCCATCCTGTCATGCGACAGGAGTACATTAAGTTGTGCCAGGGTACAGTGAACATTAACCTTGCTGGTGGAGGTGCTTTGGCTAAGGGTGATGCTGGTGTGCTAAACATTAGTTATAACAACATTCCTTTCAAGGCTGCTCGTCAGTGTCCAAGAGGTCTAATCTTCTTCGTTCAGACGAAGGGTTGGAAGCTAGCTCAGCTTGAGGCACCAGGGTTTGCGGATCTTGATGGAGCAATCCTTAGTCGTGTAAACAACAAGGATGCTTTTGATGGGTACTATCGTTGGTACTTCGATCTGGTATGCACTTCACCTTGTACTCAGGGAGTCCTTACAGGTATTGACTTCTCAGGTGCTGGTGCTGGTGAGGCGTAAAATAAAGTAACCTTTCAGTTACTTAGCTCTGTAAAGGGGAGGGGTGGTAAAAAGCTGCTCCTCCCCTTTCTTTATTTGGAGTTTGTATGTGGAGTGAAATATTAGCAGGGTTAGGAGTGCTCATCTTACTACAGATAAACATACTACTAACACTATTCATCTTGAAGCAAAAGATGGATATTAAAGAGAGGAAAGAAATATTGCAGCCATCATTCAATGAGATTGAATCTCTGAGTGATGTTTATAGTTTGGAGGACAATTAACATGGCACAATTCGTTAGGGGTAGGAAGGATACAAAAGCTGAACTGGCTAGAAGGAAAGCAGCACAGCAACTTGCTGAACAACAGATGGCACAACAGGAAGATATCAAAGAGGGTTCCATTATCGGTGCTGCTGGTATGCCAGTTGGAGCAGGTATTGGTGCTCTTATCGGTGCATTAGTTGGTGGCATACCAACTGGGGGAGCAGGTGCTGGTCCAGGGGCTATAGCTGGTGCAAAGCTTGGTGCTCTTATTGGTGGTACTGCAGGAAGTGCAGGTGCTGCTGTCAAGTATGCAACAGCAGAAGAAGTAGATCCAGCATTGGTAGCTCAAGCTGCAGGAGCGACTGTAAGAGGTACGCAACAGATTGCAGAACGAGCACCTTCGTTAGTAGAAAAGTTTGAAACACCTGTTCGGTTTGAGCCAGGATTGGTTCCACCTATGGGTTCCCCTGGTACTGGTGGTAAACCATCTCTGTATGGAACCCCTGGTGGTGCTGCAGGAGAACTTACAATCTCACCTGAACTGGCTACATTAATGGCTACTAAAGGTCTATACTAACCATGGCAGATAACTTCATGGTTGAAGGGTCTGATGAAGAATATCCCAATATCAAATCTGATTTAGACCTTTTCAGAAACAAGCTTACTGCTGAAAAACGAGTATGGGATTTATGTTTGCTATACCTCCAAGGCAAACAACATCTAACATGGGATCGTAATTCCAAAGCCTATACCTCAGATAGAGGTTTTAGTTATAAAGCAAAGTACACCTTCAATCTTCTTCTAAACCTTTATCGTACAGTCATTTCCAAACTTCAATTAGAGACTCCACACATTGCAGTATTACCTGCATCTGCTTCAGACGAAGACATAGTAAAAGCCAAATCCTCAGAAGAAGCACTAGGATATTATTGGTCTAGTGAGGGGATGCATGATATAATGCACAAAGCACTTACATGGTTAGTTTCTACTGGCAATGTTGGTCTTCACACTTACTACGATCCAGATGATGAAGCTGTGCATACCAAGGTAGTTTCACCTTTTGATATCTTCTTTGAACCAGGGGTAATGGATTATGAGGAAAGTCAATGGTGTGCAGTAAGAAGTTTAGTTACTAAGAAACAAGCTGCAGCATTGTATCCTGATGATAAAAGTTATATTGAACAGTTAGGTACAATTGACAACATGGATCTTCCTTATTCTAATACTGATAATCCACCTCCAGAAAGATTAGAAGTTTATGATGTTTATTGGAAGGATGGTAGGTATGCCATCATGATTGGTTCAAGGTATGTTGCCAAGGGTAAGTTCTCAAAACCAATAATGCCTGTACAACACATTAGATACACAGACATTCCATATAAATTATGGGGTGTTGGTCTAGTGGAAAATCTTTTAGACCTACAGAACATCTACAACAGAACACGAAATCAAGTCATTGAGAATATTGACCTTATGAGTCATCCTAAGTGGTTGATTCCTAAGAGTGCTGGTATTTCCAATAATGCTATCAAAGGAAAGCCAGGAGAAAAGATTTATTATAATGCAGCAGGAGGTGCACCATCACAGATTACTGGTGCTCCTTTGCCTCCATATGTCATGGTAAACATTCAACAACTCCAAGGAGAGATGAATGATATTGCAGGAATACACTCAACATCAATGGGTAAAAGAGCAGTAGGTATTAATTCTGCTGCAGCCATCGAACAACTATCAGGACAGGATACTTCACAACTTGCAATGACTCAATTGAATATTGAGAATGCTATAAGAGATTTAGCTACGACTGTTCTGGTATTAATGAAGGAATATTATACTCAGGAAAAGATGGTGAGGATGATGGATGATCAAGGCAATATGGTATTCAAAGCCATAAGTGCTACCAATATTGTTGAAGATGCAGAAGTTCATCTAGAAGCAGGAGCCATCTTTGCTGATAATGCTAATGATAGAAATGCAAAGGTCATACAGATGCTTCAACTTGGTCTTATCACCAAAGAAGATGCTGTACAGGAACTTAGCTTCAAGACTAATAGGGGTTATGTTCTTAAGAAGATTGCCAATACAGCACATGCATTGGATGTACTTGAAGCAGCTAAGACTGGTGCTGGTGTAGAATTATTCCCATCAGATGATCTTGGTTCTTTTGAATCAGTGTTCTCTAACTTCATGAGAACAGAAGAGTTCTATACGATGACTGAGGAAGAACAGAATCATATCTCTACAATCTACATGGAAATCAATCGGATGATGCAAATGCCTAATCCATTAGAACAACCTAGATTGACGCTTCCACCTGAACCACAAGGACCACAAGGTTTGGTTCCTAGTATTGCAGGGTTAACAGGTGCACAATCAAATGTGCAACCTCCAGGGATCATTGGTAGACCACCAGTAGGTCAGACTCCTGAACAGCAGACAGAGGAAACTTCTGCTAGAAGGGCAGAAGCAATGTTGAAGACACCAATGGGAGGTATAGGTTAATGACTGGAGCGGAACTTAAAGCACTCTTTAATGAGTATTGTGATGAAACTGATGAAACATTTCTCACATCAGCCAATGTCACAACCTATCTTAAAATTGGTTATAGAGAGTTTAGAAACTTCATTAATCAACATGACCCCTTTGCATACGCAACCACTGCTGATATAACTCCAGGGGCAGTTAGTGAATATGATTTATCTGCTGCGGCAAATGCAGTAAGACTCTTAGGAAGTGATCGTACTCAGGATGGAATGTCTAGACTTCTTAAGATAGGTGCAGTTGATGGTAGTGATAGTACAAAGATCAATTGGTATCTTCAAGGTGTCCAATCTAGACAGGCTTTGCAAGATAATGAATCAAGTTATTTTCTACAAGGATCAACAGTATTCTTTTCAAATGATCTGGCTTCAAACCTAGTACTTAGATTCTTTTATGTGCCCATGTCAGATCTAAATGTTGCTGCTACTTTCATCGATGATTTTGAGGAGTGGCATGATATCATTGCAATGATGGCTTATAAGCATTATGCGATTAGAGATGCTGCAGATAATGTAGTGCTAGTGAATGCATTAAATGCTAGGTTGGCTCAATTTGCTGAGTATCTACAGGCAGGTAGAGTAGTCGAGATGAATAACTTTGTATCGTATGTGGATGATAACTAATGGCAGTTAAGAAAACCGAAGTTGAATTAATCACACCTACCATGTTTGAAGATGCCGCTAAGGGTGTCTTCATTCAAAACATGCTTCGTAATAAGAAGGGGTGGGAAGTTCGCAAAGGTTTTGGTCAGATTGCAAATTTAGACTTTACTACTTCTTTAAGAAATTCAGTTGCTGCAACTGCAACCAATGCTCCAATAGGAGATTGGCAGGTTGAACAGCATCTAGGTTCTCACTTGATTCGTACCAACTTTGGGCATGAACAAATAGTATCTGTGTTCTTGGCGAAGATCTTTACAGGAAGTAATAATGATGAAGTAGCATATGATGGTGTTGTTGCAGCCACCAAGGGAATAGGATCACTAGGAAATTGGGTAAGATCATATGTTGTATCAATATACGATGTGACTACTGATGATTGGTGGGACGAACTATTATATAAACACACAACATCTGCATCTAGAACTAAGGTGTGGAAAGAAGATGTCATACCAATGTGGTCAAGAAAAGCAACCTATGAATCGGTTGTCTTTAATGATTACTCTAACTTCATTCATGGATTTGCAGATGAATACTTCTTCTTTGAAGAATTTGATGACACCTTGTATTTTGGAAATGAGAAGGCTGGTGTCTTTGCATACTTCCCTTCCATATTCAGGAACACAAGATCAGATCTATTAGAAGCAAGATCTAGAAGGCAGTTAGATAGTGAGGTTGCAAATCAGTGTGCTGGTACAAACCTAGGGGAAACCTCAATGATTGTTCCTATCGTTCATGGTGTTGGAATATATCATGATGCATACACTTATCTGGATAGCGCAACATTCCCACAAAGAATTAGTGCAATCACTAGCTTAGGAAGAAGGCTAATATTCGGTGCAGAGAAAACAGTTTATATAGCTGATGAAGGCAGACCTACTTCTATCATGGCAATGAACTCTTTCTTTCTAGGTTCTGAAGATAACATTACTGCCATGGAAGAATTCAATGGTAAGCTACTAATCTTTACAAAGAATGAAACTTATATGTTCCAGCCTGGAGGTGGATCTGGTTTACCAGCAGAAGGATCTTTAATCAAGCTATCAGGTGATGTTGGTTGTCTTAATGCAAGTTCAATTGTAAGATGGGAAGGTGGTGTTACTTGGGTTGATGTTAGTGGAATTTATAATTCTACTGGTGGTGCTTTCACAAAGATATCTGAAAATGTTGATGGATTCTTTAGAGACTTCATGACCAATCCACTAACCTCTTATTATGAAGATGGTTCTGCATGGGCAGATCAAGGTTATGACCAACCAACTGGTTTAGTATATGCACTAACAAAAAGCATACATGGTTCTGTTAATGTTACATGGGATGCAACTCGTAGAAATGTTCTATACACCTTTCCAGAACTAAACATCAGTTTCTGTTGGAATGTTGATGAAGGCTTTTCAGTTTGGAACTTTGAATCAAGGGCACCTAAATCTACAGGTGTTATAGATGCTCGTACAAATATGAGAAGTACTTGGTTGATGGCTGGTGAAACTGAGCTTTACTCTGCTGCGCTTGACCCTCCACAACTCATAACAGACTTCACATATGATGGTGGTGTTGCATTAAGAAGTAGTCCAGGCTCACCATCAACAGCAGCTAGAAATACTAGATCTAGAAGTTTCATTGTTATGCAATATGGAAAGGGTGGTGCCATTGATAGATCCTGTAAGAATGAAGATACTAGGATTCTTAATGGTCACTACTACTTGTTGTCTTCTGGTAATACAGGTACCCCTGGAACAATTGCTCCTACAAATATAAATTGTGCTACATACATTGAGCCATGGATTCCACTACCTGCAGGATATACATTCCCTACTGGAGAGGTTCTAGGACAGCATGTTATTTCAGTAAAACTATCTAGTGGTGGTTCTAGCTATCCTAGTTCTGGAACTACAGTAACATTCTCTGCCCCTGGTGGTGGAGGTACAACTGCAACAGGTTCAGTAACAGTTGCTGATGGAGCAGTCACTGCAATCACGATAACCAATGCTGGTTCAAAATACACATCACCTCCAACAGTAACAATATCTGCTTCTGTTGGTTCAGGTGCAGCAGGAGTTGCAGTACTTGCATCAGATGCAGGATTCCTATTACCAATAACAGTTCGCATGGGTCATGATAAACCAGATGCTGCTGATATTAATACAGGCAATATTCCTCCTGATGTATTCTACATTCAGTTTTCATTTGATAATGTGCATTGGCAACCAGTTTATAAGAGTGCTGCTAGCACAGAGATTGATTTGATTCTACCTCCTGAAAGAGCTTGGTATGCTGGCAATATGGTTGGCAAGGTAAGAAAATCTGGAGGTATTTCTAGTAGGGATGGAAACACAATAAGAATCCAATATACACAAGCTACTGGTAGTGGTCATATGAATATGGTTGCCAGATCAAAACAACCGATCTGTTATCTTCCAATGGTCTATAGTCCAGAAGGTACATTAGCAAGTAATAAGACTTTTGAGAATGTTATAACCATGGGTATCGTTGGAAGGGATGATACAAACAATTACGCATTTACAGAGATTGGTGATACATCATTACAGAAAGGAAGGATCTATGCATGGCAACAGGCAACACACCTATCTGTAAGAAATGATGATGATTACATGGCACAGTCTGTAGATTGGGCATTCAAATCAAATGAAGTTGGTATCAGAGAGGGTGTAATAGCAAAGGCTAGAACACTTTATCTAAGCTTAGTTTCGCATGGTAAAGGTGATGATCCAATTGTATCCGCAGGAGATATTGGTCCACTTAACACTCTATTAGGTTCAGACTTTAAGGAATATGCATCACAGGTTTTAGACTTTGATGGAATGGATGATGTAGCCAATCTATCTAGAATTACAGACAATACATCTATTAGAACAAGGTTGAAGGACTCTGCAGGTACCTTACAGAATGTTACATTTGATAATACTGGCAAATATGATATTGATGTCAATGGGGGAGGTGATGATGTAGTTCTTGCTTCCAATGAAGCTTACAATACAATCTCATTTTCAGACTCAGTAAAGGGTGAAATGTTTAGTTGGTTGGTCTATGGCTTTATGAGAGATAGGGCAGAAAAGATTTTAATTGATTCAATGAAAGCTTCCTTTGTTCCTAGTGGTGGTCGAAGAAGGAGGGGTAGGTAATGGGCTTTGGTAACAGAGAAATCTATGATAATGGATATGGCAATGCTACACAACAACTAAATCTAGAAACAAGAGAAAGATCTTATCATGCACCCATAAGAAACTTACGAATTGTAACACCATCTGATTTACTATCAGAGACTAAAGAAAGCTACAATAGCTTCTTCTTAGCTAGTGGAGACTATGGTGGTCAACTTTTTAAGAAACAATACACCAGAGTAATTGGAACTGGAGAATCGGTTTTCAATAATCAAGTTATATGTGATCGAGACTCAATTGTAGTTTTTGATAATTGTATCTTTGAATCTAGAATGAGTGAGGGTAGTAGGACCAACAATAATATTTTAGTTGAAGTTAGAGGTGGAGCCAAAGTTGTATTCTCAAATTGTGTTTTTAGAAAGAGCACTAATGATAGGGCAGATGATGATTCCTATGATTATAATTGGGTCTATGTCTTGGAGGATGGTAAGGCATCATTTAATGGGTGCATCTTTTCAGGTGGTTCAGCACAAAGCAATGTGGGATTTGTTGTGATGAGTCATGCAAATAATGCTCTGACAGATGTTCAACTGACTGCTGGTATCAATGCTACTAATCAAACAAATGTGGATAGCACTTCATCTGGACATTATAATGTCACAGTTATATCGGAGATGACATAATGGCTGATGGTGGAATTAGGAAAGTAACTAAGCAACAGTTCTCAGATGGCACTACCATCGATGGAGATAGGATTGATAGTGCATTAGAAGATGTTAAAGATCGAATCAATAATGTAAGTGTTGGTGATCTAAAAAGGAGAATGGTACAAAACCAATATGTTATGGGATTCATACCGACCAATGGAGTAAACCATGGTGAGACTGCAGATGGGTTCTTTCCATATGCTAATCGATTCAATAACATAACTGGTCAGACAAGCTTTCCTTTTCTGTATCACATCAACTCAACACTGAATAATGTTGAATATCGTAGTGTCTTTAGTGGTCAAGCTGCAAACCCATCTGTAGGAGATGGTGGTGTTCTTAACACATACAGGATGAAAGGTTACTTACCTGCATCCCCTGAGTCTCCAGTTACAGGTGCAGATATCTTAGGGCTTGATGGTTGTTGGATATGGGATACCAGTTGGTATTTTACCAACCCTGTTATCGTTACTGACCTTTCAGTGATATTCCATACTACTAAAACTGCAGGGAAATATGATAATGATTTTATAAATGCTGGTTCTGGCAATGCTCCTGATGGTAACAACTTAGCAACTAGCTACATCAACTGTACTCTTAGCGTTGATAACCCATTTCAACCAGAGAACAGAAGGTACAACGATAAGGAAATAGCCTTTCAAGGTTTTAAGGCAGACTGTTATTTTATGAATTGTGAGGATGCATCACATGCTGCAGCCGATGATATGTTACCTGCTCTACCAACAGGAGGTTCTGAACATGGTAGTAATGCATTAGGAGGCTTATGCATTAGAGCTTTACCTAATTCTCTCAATGTACCCATCAAACAAAATGCTAGAGTAAGATTAGATATTGAAATTCCACAGTTCAGTTATTCTAATGCTGTTGCCTCCCCTTGGTCTGATTCGTCAATCAAATCTAGAGTACCATTCTCGTTGCAATATTACACTGTGGTTGTAACAGTGCTTGAGGAGGTAATAGCATAATGGCAAAGATTGATAGAAAGAAAATAGCAAGAGGTACTACACTTTATCGTAAGAATATGTATCAGACTTTGGAGGATGCAGCAGATGAATTAGGCTTACCAGTTGATACTAGGATAGCAGGTTCAGATGTTACAGTACCAAACATCAATACAGAAAACCTAGAAACTCCAAATGGAGTATTCAGATTGAATTTTCATATTCCATATGCTGGTGCTAGATTCTTTTCCAATGGCTATGATAGAAATGCACTGTTGTTTCCATTCACTCTACCTCCACTACAAGATTATTGGGATGATGATGCCAAGACAGATGAGGATACACCAAGCTATACTTTACTTGAATTTAGTTTGAGCTTTGATCAGAGGTCAGAAAATGTTGCGATAGGTGATGCCTACTATACTGCAAACAAAGTTGATCCTGCAACAGACAAAGGCAAGTATTCTGGTTTCATGAATTACGATGAGGTTGATGATTATAACATCAGAATAAGTTTACTTGAAAAGGATCAATGGAAGTTTAATCAGAGTGAAGGTGTTGTAAGCAGTACTGGAATTGATCCCTATGCATTCATCCCAAAGAAAGAAATCTTCTCTACTACATTATCATCTACTAATTTTAATAGCAGAGATTTTAGAAACAATCCTTTAGTGATTGCAGATTTGAACGAACAACTAAAACCTTATAAGACATACATACTTTGCTTCAATCCAGATGCATTAAATGATACTGCTAATGTTGATGGTACTAGCTATACTGAGTATGGTGGTATGGCATATGTTAGTTTGAATCTTAATCTTAAGCTGAAGACTCCTCTAGTCAAAAGAGATACATATGATGGTTCAACCAATCCTGGGAGTGGAGTGCCCTCAGGTAAGACACAGAACCTTCCAGATAAGCATGATGGCAAACCAACAGTTACCACTACAGGATTAGATTTACCTGCTGCTACTACTGTAATTAAAGCAGATGAGACTGAAGGGTTCTCAACAAACATTGAAGCTATCGATGAAGTATTTGTTGATAAGCTTAAGGGTGGTTATTCTGCACAATCTGAAGTTTCACCATATGAAAATATCATTACAGATGCTGGGTATGAAGTCATCTGTGTTCCAGTTTGGGGTGGTCAGTTAGGAGATATCAGGGTACAAGATAATGTAACTGCAAAGACTGATACCAACTTTGGAAAGTTTGATCCTTACTTGTTGCCATGGGCTAACCATACTTCTACTGATGGTACGAATATGGATGCGATGACACAGAAACAAGTAGATCGTAGAATTATTCCATTAGCTTATCCTATGACAGTTCATCATGTTATTGGTTGTATCAGTTTCAATTCACCTAAGGTAACAGACTCATCAGGTGCTGCTATAAGTTATTTTAATAGAAGCTCAAAAGGTACAGCACCTGAAGAGACAGACCTTAAGTTTCAGATTGGTGTTGGTATGGGTACAGGATTAAGGGGTGACTATCTGACCTATGAACAAGTTGCTTCGTTAGATACTGATATGCGTGAAGCTTCAAGACAAGCGTTATTGATCGATCGTGTTAAATGGATCCATGATACACTTTCAGATTGTGCAGATGGTTACGATAGAAAATTTGATTATGAACTTATCAATATCCCATTGGTCTATAAATCAGATACAAAGGGTAATGGTTATTATGATCAAGGGCATCCAGTTTATGTAGGTGCTGGTTGGGGTAGGGATCCTACCTTGGCTCATGGAGCAGGTGGTGGTACATTTGACCGATCAGTAATTGCTGCAGGTGTTAATACTACATCTAGTAATAGAACACCACGCACAAAAGGATTAGAACAATTTTTAGAGGTACGATGGCAATTTTATGATAGTACTGGCATCGGACCTAGATATGATGGATCCACCAAGAACTATCGTGCTACTGATGTACTAATAGGTTTGGGAGGATTTTGGATATTTATTATAGGTAAAAAGCATCTAGCTTAGAGAGGAATTTATTATGCCAAATGGAGTAGGACCAGGGGCACAGGAATCTGAAGCCCAAAGAACAGCAAGACTGCGAGAGCAGGAACGATTAGCAACCGAAGCTATTGTTGCAGCACAGAGAGGAGTAGCAGAAGCAGCTAAGGCTTCTATACCTGCTGCTAGACAAGCTGCCAGAGTAGGTAGAGGTATAGCAAGAGCAGAAGCAGCTAAAGGTTTGGCTGCTCAACAGTTTGCTATGGGTTCTGGTGGTGTAAGTGGTGCTCAACTTGGTAGGTATACAGATATCAGTGAAAGGTATGCAAGACAAGCTGCAGCACTAGAAGCTCAAGCTGCTAAGGAGGTTGGTGTATTGGGTGTTACTGCAGCAGAAGCAGAAGTGGCAGCAGGACAGGCAGAGCTTGAAGGCATCGAAAGACAAATGGAAATTCCATCTGAGTTTGAAGTTACACAAGATCAAATGGCTTTAGCGGAGAAGGCAATCAGTGACATGGTTGAAGAGTATGGGAACCTATGGAGTTTGGCAGGTGGTGATGATGAAGAAGGTGGTGCGGCATTCCTACTTCAACGAGCGAAGACACTTACTGATGCTGATGCAATTGTTTATCTTACAGGCAAGATTCTAGATATGGAAGGTCAAGATGATGCAGGTATACATCGTGAAGCAAGAACTTTGAATCTTGCACATGGGGGAGATGGTCAACCCCGACACGGTGAAGGAACTTGGAATTGGTAGGAGGAACAAACAATGGCTAGAATTATACCACCAAGAAGAGTCAGAGAACTTAAGGGTCCATTCCCTAGGACTCCTAAGCCTGATACACTAACACAACTTAGGACTGCCAATGAGATAGCTAAGTTGGTTGGTACCATTCTGCAGCATCCTGCTACAGATATGATCGTTGGTGGTCTGTATAGATTGTTTAGTGATACTGATGATCCTAGCACAAGAGCCAGAGGTGAAGGTGCTTTAAGACTAGCTGCTGCACAACAGGGGATGACACTAGAAGAAGTTGATACAGCAATTGGTGTAACCAAAGATGCATTAGCAGAAATGGATGCAGCTAGAGTTAGAGAGGCTGAACTTGCAGAAGGCATTGCAGAGTTTGCAGCAAGAGAACCTGTAAGTGGATATGAATTTGCTAAAGCAGAACCAGCGATAACAGCAGAGCAAAAAGAATTAGCAGAAGAGGCAAGACCTAGAGAAGAAGAAGATCTTCTAGCTAGCATCAAAGCGGAAGCTGATACCAAAGCTGCCTTAGAGGCTGCAGTACAGAGGCAAGAAGAAGCTAGAAGAGCACCAGTGGCTGAGAGAAAACCAGTACCTGAAGATGTTGATATTCTGCAGTTTATTGAAAGAGGCTTGATGGAAGGTTGGCGAGATGAACGAATTATTAGTTCTTTGCAGGGGATGGGTTTCTCTGATGATGATCTTCGTGGAATGATTGAGGATGTTCGTGGAGTAAAACCAGAAGGACCATTTGTTCCTCATGTGTCTATAGATCCTGAAGAGGTTGCAGAAGCAGAAGCTGATGTAGAAAGAAAGGCAGGAGAACTTGCAGCTTCTAAAGCTAGAGCTACACGAAGGGAAGTAATTGAGGCTAAGCTAAAAGAACTATTGGCAGCAAAAGAAACATTAACTGCTGTTAAAGGTAAAGAAGAAGAAGAAATTGGTTATTACGAATTACTAGCTGAAGCTTCTGTCGCTGATACCGATGCTGAAAAGAAAGCAATACTAGAGAAGCTTCCATTGCTACAAAATTATGGACCCCATATTCCAGGCTCATTAAAAGATTTGATTATGGGTTCACATAAGACCAAGGCTGAAGGAATCATAGTAGATACATTAGGTCTATCTGAAAATGAATTGGATAAGTGGAGAAGGGCACAAAGAGAAGCAGGATTAGCAGAAGCTACAGCAGAAGGGAAACTAGCTTCAGCCGAGAAGGCTAGGAAGAAAGCAGAACTTATTGAATTAGAGATTGGAGATTATACAGAAAGATCACAGGCAAAGATCAAAAAGGATATAGCAACAGGAGAATATAAGGAAGCTGCTTCTGAGGCTAAACGACTAAGAACCAGATGGGACAAGGTAAAGTTTGATCTAGATGCACCGAAGCTAGAAGTAGAGAAATTAAAAGAAGAAATTAATGTACTTAAGGCACGATCTGCAAAAGCATTACTGGCTAAAACAGTTGCACCAAAGGGTCTACGAGATGGTATCAGTGGTGCTGTTAGAGCTTATGATACAAAATTAAGTGCATGGATTCGTAGGGTTGCTGATGCAGAAGGTGCTGCAGCAATCGATCCTATGGCAATCACAGCAGGTATAGTTGATCTTGGCACAAGAAATAAGTTGAGGACTCAGTACAGAGCCAAGAAACAAGCTGCACAAAAGCTATTAAAGGTCTTGAAACCTCAGGTGGCATTTGCTGAAAAGCAAAAGAGAGATCTCCAAGCACTCATACCAGATCTTGAAGCTGCTACTGTGATAATAGAAGTTGAGGCTAGACAAGCTGCGATAAATGCAGTAGGTGTTAAGTTTGGTGACATTACCAAAAGGACACCATAATGGCTGAACCTGAACGCTTAGAATTTGGAGAGGCTGAGGCTGCTCCTATAGAGGTCAAATCCCCTGAAGTACTTGCAGTGGAACTACAAGAATTCCTCAGAAAATATGTAACACCTACATGGACAGAAGAGTTTCTTCATGGTTCAGATGTACCAGTTCCTCATGGTGATAACTTCTCAGAGAAGTACTTTACTAAATTTCCACCAGAAATACATGAGCCTGCTAGGATAGCACTTGAAAAATATGAAGCAGAGTATGGAAGAGATGCAGCATTCTTTTTTATTCCTATTCTTGCTGAACAAATAGAATACGCAAATCGTATTGGTCATGACCCCATCCAAATTCTAGATCATGACATTCAAGCTATACATAAACGAGCCATAGTAGCTAGAGATGCTGCCAAAGGACAACCAATTGGTAGAACTTTAGTTGAGTTTGTAGGTAAGGTGCCAGGTGCTATTGCTG
>Ga0208029_1000470_pt1 | contig 24768 bp, 41 predicted proteins | sample MalvireepMed_s12_FD_184242 | JGI IMG/M metagenome (GOLD analysis project Ga0208029, IMG submission 184242) | Marine viral communities from the Global Malaspina Expedition - Malaspina viral metaG DeepMed_s12 (SPAdes) (version 2) | ecosystem: Environmental > Aquatic > Marine > Oceanic | place... | reverse complement strand
GGGGTATAAACCGTAAAAGGAGTATAGAAAATGCCAAGTGAATATGAAATATATAGAGCTTATGCTGGAATGAATCAACCTAAGTCGGGGTTTGATTATTTCATGGAAGGTTTAAAAGAAATACAGGCTGGCGCTAGGGAAGATAAACGATTAGCGTTACAGGAACGCTCGCAGGATAGGGCTGATGAAACACTTAGGATCAATAAGGAACAGAGTGCTTTAAATAATCAACGCATGGAAAAAATGGGAAAAGATAAAGAGTTAAATGATTTGATTGGTGCGGCGAGAACAGATTATCAGAGGGCGCAGATATACAGGTCTATGGGTGGTGGAAAGTATGATGATATAGCCGCAGACCTAGAGCAGAACTGGCAAAAGCAGGAAAGCAATAAAGGCATTTATAGGGAATCGTTTTATGGTACTGAAGAAGAGCAGGCCCAGAAATTGGCTGATTTTTTAAAGTCCGCTGATCCGTCTAACCCATTGTATGATAAAGCTGTTGTAAGAAGAAATAAATTATTAGGTGATATTGCTGATACGTCGGATGAAATACTTGCCGATCCAGAATTTGGGCCTAGCTATGAACGCTTTAGTAATACTATAAAAACACAAGGAGAATCAGAAGAAAACATAGAAATTGCCAGAAAAGGCTTGATACAGATTGAAAAAGAATATCGGGCAAAGCAACAAAGGTTCTTTAAAGATAAAACAAAGAGAACCTCACCTATAGGGGCTGTTGAGGTAGAAGACCATGATCCGGTCGTTGATTACTTATTAGAGGGTACTGAAACTGGCAAGATTTTTGCTGGTATTGAAGAGCCTGCTGGTGGTGGTGCTGTTGCTGAAGTTGGCGGTAAGGTTATTGCCGCAGGTGGAGTTGAACCTCAAGAGGTAGCGGTTACTCCAGATGTTGAAAAAATTAGACAGTCCGATTTGTCTGGTAAAGTAAGTGGTAAAACAACACAGCAACGTGCTAAGATAATAGGTAAAATATTAGGCCGTGATGTTTCTGAAGAAGAGTCTGAAGAACTAATACGAGCTTCTATTAGGGCTGGTATAGGTGAGAGTGCAGAGGAATTTTTACAGGGCTTGGGAACTGGTATTGCTAAAAAGAGATATCCAGCTGTGAGGGCGGCGACAGCAAGACAGGCCGGTTAATGAATGCCCCTTACTTCTAAAGATTATTTAGGTATGCTGTCTGGGGGGCAATCTCCCAGAAATGAAAAGTTATATGGATTCATACCCGGAGGTTGGTTACCAGACTGGGTAAAGCAGGGTTATAATCAAAGCATAGAGGGTATGGCTCAACAGGTTATGAGTGGTAAGCCTGTGTTTAATGTTGATCAAGAATACGATCCCAATATGATGGAGGATATTGGTGCTACTGTTCTGAGTTTCCTAACCCCTACCGATATAGCATCTATGTTTTTAGGTGGCGGGATTGGTACCGCCGCCATAAAGAAGATAGCTGTAGAAAAGATTGTTAAAGCTGGCGGTAGAAGAGGATTAGCGCAGGTAGCTGTTAAAAATGCTTTTCCAAAAGTAGCTGAGCAGGCAAAACTAAAAGCAGTTACAGGGGCAACCGGTCTTGGGTTTTATTCTGGTCTTCAATCCAGCTTAGGTCAAAAAGTAACCAATGATGATGTTAAACTTGTATCTACATTAAAAGATGCTACGGTTGGCGCGACATTAGGCGCCGCTACTGGTGGATTAGGAACGAAAGCCGGACAACTCGCGAGGGCCAGAGGCATGGGCTTGAGGCAGGCTAAAGCAGTAGAAAAAGGTGCTGAAGTAGGAATATTTGGAACGGCAGGCCCAGTATTAGAGGGAGAGCTTCCATCGGTAGACTCTTATATACATGCCGCCGGTGTAATTGGCGGTCTCGGGTTAAGCCGTGCTATTGCTAAGAAGGTAATTACACCATCAAAACAAGCACTAAAAGGAGCTGAGTACGAAAATAAACTAGCAGAAAGTGCAGAAGCCTTATCGAGAGAGCGGGCAGGAATGCTTAGGGGTGAGGAAGTATGGACTAATAAAAAGGGTAGAGAAGTTAAAATATTATCTGACTGGACTTCAAGTCGGCGTAATGATACCGTTTTAGAATTACAGGATATAAAGACAAAAGAAAAGTTTAGTAAGCCAAAGCAGGAATTTTTTCAAACTGAGAAGTGGTTTAGAAAGACAGACAGTACGGGGAAAAATGTTGGGTTGCAGATGAGAAAACAATTCTTTGGCTTAGGTAAAAAAGAGCTTGGGCTATCGGATATAGAATTAAAGATAGAAGTTGATCGCGCTCTTGGTAAGGAAACAAAATTAAGAAAACATAAAACAAAAGGAAGAGAATATCATACTGGATATAATAAGTTAGATGGTTCAGGTAAGAAAGGATATGAGCAAAGGAGAGTTTTAAATGAAAACTTAGAGTCTCGATTATACGTTAAAGATAAAATTAAAGATTGGAAATCTAAGGGTATTATTATAAAAGAAGCGTCTGAGAAATCATTGATGCAAAAAGCACTACCACCAGAAATATACAAAAAAATATTAGGTATAAAATCAGCAGTAGTTGACCCTATTAAAACAATGGTTATTGATCCACTCAAACCAAAGAAGGCGAGAGTTGGTGACGACCCAATTGCGCAGGAATTGATTAAGGTTTTTTATGATATGGATGCCGGTACTAATCTTATGAATAAAAGATTATTTTATTTATTTGACAGGGCTAAATATGTAACAAAAGATGGAGAAGTAATAAAAGGCTTACACAATTTAAGTAAAAAACAGAGAGAAGAATTAGGAAAAGATTTAGATAGTTCTGAACTAGCTGATATAAACAGGGTAAAAGACTATCGTAGAATACTTACTGCCGGTTATAATATGGCAAAAAAGTCAGGTATTGATGTAGCTCCATTTGAAGAGAATTATTTTCCATTGGTTATTCGTTCTAAAATATTCCGCACCCTTAGGGATGATTTATATAAAATAATACCAAAAGACGAGCGTATGCTTGGTGATAAATTATCAGATCAAAAAGGCCTAGAAGACAGGATAATATTAGCAATGCAATCCAATGAACTATCACCTGATACCATAAGCGCGTTAAAGCACATAAGAAAAAAAATAGAGAAGCAGGAGAATAAAAGAGCCACCTATGCTGAGGCTTTTCAATCTATGCGTGACGAAGTATTTAGTGAGTTTATTGTTGTTAATAAGAATTTAGAGATTGCCAGACAGAAAAAAAGATTACCTGAGCAATTTTATGAAAGAGATGCTGGTGTTGTGCTAACTGATTATTCCAGTAATCTGGCTAAAAAAATTGGTTTTGTTAAGAATGCCGGTAAGAAAGGTGAAGAGGTATACAATAGAATAAACGCATTACACAATAAGGGCTTGCACGAAGAGGCTAATTTATTACGCAAAGCATTTGATTCTTATACCGGTAAAATTGAAATTGATAGAAAACATAATTGGAATCCAAAAGCAAAAAATGTTTTAAATGATCTAGTAAACTTTCAGGTAGCTACTAAAATAGGATTGGGGTTTGCTACTATTCCAAACTTTACACAAGTATTTATATCAAGCGTTCTAAAAGCTGGGTATGCCCCATTTTTTCGCGGTACTTATAAATTTTTATCTGATCAAACATATAGAGATCAAATGAAAAAATATACAGGTGCCGGTTCTTTAGAGCTTCATCAAATTCTTATGGATTACCGCCCTAAAGACGTCACTCTGATGTCACGGTTTGCTGACTTTACAACAACGGGTATACCTATACCGGGCACAAGGGCGGCGCTAGGTTTTAAAGGTATAAACAGGGTCAATGCAATAGTGTCAGCATATACTGGATATGAGGCCGCATTAAAATGGCAGAGAATAGCGAAGAAAACCAATATTCCAGCCAGAAAAAAATGGGCCATGAGCAATCTAAAAGATATGGGTGTAACAGATATAAATAAAAGATTAACACCCCGCAATATGGCCCGCGCAATGTATGAGTTCTCCAGAGACACACAACTTCAGAAAAATGTTCTACGGGAACCAGACTTTGCAAACGATCCTAAGTGGCGACCATTCTTTTTGTTCAAGCGCTTTGGTTATAGACAAGCTGAGTGGATTGCAACAGAGTTTAAGAAAGAAGTTATAGATAACAAGAACGCCGCGTTTGCTTTAAGGCTTGCGGCTGGGGGAATGGCTGGTGGACTATTTGTAAACGCCGCCAAGAGAATGCTTGCTGACCTACTGGCTGGTACGGATATATATGATGAGCAGTATAAGGTAGGTGAAGGTGGGTTTGGTTTAAATGATGTGCTGGATAATTTTGGTGCTGTCGGAGCTTTCGGTATTGTATCTGATATTATCGCTTCTGAAAGTAAATGGCGGGCGTTAGAGTTCGCGGCTAAACCTGCGATAGCTCAGGATGCCATGAAATCATACGTTGCCCTGCAAAAATTATTAAAAGATATGGATGAGTTTGGTTTGGGCTGGCACGTGGCTCAACGGGCTGTAAAAAACGTAGCCCCAATCGGCGGTACTATACCAAGAAGATTGGCTCGGCAAGTAGAGACAAAAGGACAGCGAGCGGCCTACGTTAAATATAGATACAGTAAGATACATCCCAGAATACTTGATTATATGAGCGATGGTAATAATAGGATGGCGCAAAGACTAATCAGGGAGTGGAACAGGTCGTTTCCAGAGCGTCCCATTATGTATGATGATATTGGCCCGAAGGCGATCAACCGCAGGCTGATGAATAAATATAAGAAAAGAATGAACCCCTAGCGGTTAGAAACTGCGGAGTTCTGAAATCGGAAGATTAAAGCAATCGGCGCGAACTGTGTAATTATTTCGCAGGTCTACTTCACCCTTCTTTTTGAAAGAACATTTGGCAAAGTATTCATCTTTAGGAATCCAGCCGAGTAGCCATCCTTTAGACATATCATTTAAGACGCGGACAAATATATACTCATCACAATCCTGATGAGTGTTGTACTCAGCAATGGAGCACTCATAGTATGGAAGGGGTTTTACACTTGTCCGCTTAGTCTTAACGTCTGCCCTTATATCTTCTTTATATATAATGTCATAATCATAGGTGTCGCAGAGTAAGCCACCTATATTATCAAGTACAAGTAATTCACCAACAAAGCCGGCTAGGTTCCCTGCGCCCTTTGTTATGCTATGTTTAATGGCACCCATCTCTATGGCGCGTTGTTCCGCCTGATGTATTTGGTCTTCATTGATATTTACCTCAACCATTCACAATAAATAAAACTATTACAAAAAATATAGCTAAACTTATAAAAAAATTATTGTCAGGAAAACTATCAATATTTTTAATTGGTTTATTTGAACCGGCAAACAGTGGATTTTTATTTTTAGGTACTGCGATAGTAAACAGAGCCAGATAACCTTCCAGCCAGTATAATACCGCATTTATTATATCTAGAATATAATCAATCATTTTTTTAATTCATGCGATACTAATGTTTCATATTCTGTTTTCTTTGTTTTCCTAAATTTGGTCTTGGCGCTCTTTGTCATTTCCAGCCAGCATATATCCAATGCTTCAACTCTGGTATCATAACCGGTAGCCGCACCGCAAAACTGGCGCTCAATACCATCTTTTGCCTGCAATCTGGGGTTCCAGTCTGATATTCCACACATAGAGCAGTACCTTCCAATTTTTGTACAGCCTGACCCCAAAAACCCCTCCTAGAATCCCCTATACGGCTCTAAAAAGGGTTTTTGGGTATAGGTGTCCACCGTGCAGTGATCGCTCCGTATCGGGGCGATTAGACACCCTATTAAAGGTCGGCCTTAGAAACCGGCTTGTTCGCCTTTTTTTGACTGAAATTTCTCTTGCGGCTCGCTCCATTTGACAAAAAGCATAGTCTTTCCAGCTTTTGTCTCACGTTTCCACAATGCGAACTCTTTCATTGCGCCATCAACTTTACCTTTACCAGTATAGTCAGGACGTTTGTCGCCATTTTCTTTATAGTCATTTTGAAACAGGCTTGCTGTTCCATCTTCATGTTCGTAAGCCATTTACTTACTCCTTTTCACTTTGTTTATGATTCAAGTTTTGATAACCCCCTAGCACAACCATCTAATACCAACCAAACGATCGCTTAAAGAGGTTATCATAATTCTTTTTTTATTAGTGATAGTAACATCATGTACTGTTCCAGCGGTACTACCATAAAGGGGTCTTCCCTATCGCCTCGTATCACTACACCACTTTCCTGCTTCTCTGGCTTCACCCATCTGGCGATACTCTTGCGGCGCTTACACCCATAATATTTTCCTTCAATCTCAACATCACCCTTTTCATGCTGGGCTCCGCCGCGATCACGGTTATAAGCATCTAGCTTAAATTCCTTAGCCATGCGTACCACCTGCCGTTGCAGTTCAGCACCGCGCTGACGGTTACGCTTACCCCTCCTTATATTATTTGGATTTTTTTTCATTTATTAAAATCTAATAAACAAAAGTTTAAATAGTCACGCAGAGCTGTAAGGTGCTGTTTCTTCGGAGAAATTTCCATATAGTGGATATTATCCATATTACCATCTTTTGTAACTATCATCATTACACCGCTTACCCAGCAAAAATTGATTTCTGCTATTTCATTCACCTTGCCATCATAACCTATAACAGGATGTGTATCATCTACACATATAGATATGTCTTTGGCGGATACAGTATCTTCCTGTATGTTCTTTGGATTTTTTCGCACTATTTAAAAAAATCTTCTTTAGATTCCTCCAACTCAGCTATTTTATTAATAGCCTTCGCAACTTCTCCTATTGCTCCCGCTACAGCATAAAGACCATCAACTGTGTTTCTTTCATAGTCTAGAAAGTTATTAGATACAAAACCCAGATGGAGTGTATCTGATATTGTCCTTAGACCATCAGCTATTGATTTATCAATTAGAATGCTAGTTTGGATTTTATTCTCTTGATCTGTTTTTTTATTTTTACTCATTATTGTCTTCTCCTTTTTCTTTTTTATTTCTCGCATCTTCTATACGACCTTCAAAATGTTCCATGAATGGTTCAACGTCATCTTTCATGATTAGGTACTCTTCAAAGTATCTCTGTATCGCAGTCAGGTTTTTGTCTAAGTACATCATACCACTCCAAAGGCTTTCGACATCACCGGCAAGTTGTTTTACGGTTGGTCTTTTTTTCTTTTTTGTAGCTGTAGGATTTTTCATTGCTGTCTCTCTTTTTCTTTTTCAATCGTTTCCTTTATATGCAGTAATTCTTTTATTAGGTTCGTATAGGGTCGTTTCCATTTTGACTTTACTCTTGGTATACTGAGTTTCTCAGTGTTATATAGTGCAGTCAATATTAAATCTATTTCCGCTTCACTAAACTTGATCAGGGCATGTCCTATAATATCCTGTTTATCCATTATTCTCTTATTTCCTTTTCTAGGTATTGTATTCTTTCTAACAATTCATTTATTCTATCATTTGTCAGTATGTTCCTATCTTTAGTTACTGCTATCTGACCCATAAACTTTGCATCAAGGTTAACAATCCGCTGTTCTAATATTTTTAAGCGTTCTTCTATTTCTTTATTAGTCATTAGAATGGTACCTCATTTATCAATGATATAGCCCGGGCAACTGGATAACTTATGCGATCACTGATTTCATTTATGAATGACTTATCCCACACCATTATGCGTACCAGTTTCTGAGAAACATCATTCTTTGTAATGTAGGGCAAGTTTACCCTACCATCTTTTTTATTGTACATACCAAGTATTTGCATAAACTTAGCGAAGCCCCAGTTCTTATTGGATTCATATTCATAACCGTCAACCTGTTTATACCTGAAAATACCATTATCTGTTACTTCCATGTGCTTATGGTCTCCGGCAGTGACCCTATAAACAGGTTTAAATACATCGGCTATAAATACTCCACACTTAATATCGGTAACTATACTCATGTCTACAATAATCGCTTCATAGTTACCAGCTGGAAGTTTGCCCCCACCTGAATCGCCGGAGAGGTCATAGTAAGCTGGTGAATCAGTCAATCAATAATCCTTACCGAATAGATTCTTAAAGACATCTTTACCATCATCATCTTTCTTATGCTCTTTGGATAGTAATTTCTTCTTCAGTTTCTTCAGTCGCAGTAGCTCACCGGCCAAGTAGACACTCATGTCAAGTGCTTCTTCAACACCTTCTTGTAGGAAGTTTCGATCGTCAGACTCAGGGATTTCGTCAGGGTACTTTTCCTTACCCTTTTCAATCCGCTCAGCAATCAGTTTTATAATTTCATCGTTCACTATTTACGTCCCCTTTTAAAGAAACTGTCCAGTAGTGTATCAACCTTATCTTTCTTCTCTTCTTTTTCTATCCGCTTTACCTCAGGCTTTTTCACCGGCTTTGGTTTGGCTGGGTCTTTAGGTATAGTAACTTCTGTTTCTCGCGGTACTACAACCTTAGGTTTTTTAACAACCTTTTTTCTTACCTTCTTTTTTGGTGCTGGCTTCTTCTTTACCTTTTTCTTAGGCTTCTTCTTAACTACCACCTCTTCCTCTTCTTCGTCTTCCTCTTCAAATTCAATAGGCTCTCTCCATTCTTCTTCCTCTTCTTCCTCTTCTTCCACCACTTCTTCCTCAAGCTCTTCATCCTCATATTCTACATCTTCTTCAACCGGCTCGGGTTCAGGTATATCAATACCACCATTGGTAATAACGGCGATAGCCAATATCTTTACCTTTTCTTCCAGTTCACTGACTCGCCATGTTAGCGCGTCTATTTTTTTATCATGTTCTAATGCTATTCCCATTATTACTCCTTATCGTATTCACTTTTTATGTCATCAATCTTATCAATTGAGGCTTTCAGGTTGCCCTGATGTATCTTACCGGCATCCAACGCTTCAAGAACTGGCTTTAGGTCGTTATCTTTCAGACCATTGGCCTCAAGGTGTATGATCGCCTTAGTGTGTTCTTCAGCTGTAATGCTGTCAATATCACGTAGCCGTGCTGTGATAATATCTTCACATTCTTTTCTGCTCATCAATGCTAGGGCTGATTTTTCCTTTACTGCCTCTTTAAAGTCGGCACCATGCATAACATACTCAACGTACATTTCTATGGTACCTATTTCTGTAGGCTTTAGATGAGCCTTGTCGCCATTCCTTAGCTTGTACTTATATAGTTCAAGCGCAAAGAAATGCCTGACTTTTCCTCTATTTATATTATCCCAGTCAGGCTGTTGTTCTTCGTTCATATCACTGTTTCCTTTTTTATTTTCTTTCTACCACTTATTCCACCACCGCATTCTGTGAAATAGGAACAGTATTTTATATTACATTCCCACTCCTCAACCGGTGATGTTCCAAAATCAATAGGTGGAATACCATCATTAATAAAATCGGCGAGCATATTCCAATAGTCCTCAGCGCGATCTATGTATTCCAGTGGCACTTCCACCTCTTTCATTCGAGAATTATTTTTATTATAAAATAGTAACGCGAGGCCATCAACATCCTGTCCCTGTTCCCTAAAGTATAGTCCGTAGGTGCCTAACTGATAGCAGTAATTATCTTTTGGCTTACCGCCGCTACCATACTTACCAAACATACTTTTCCATGACCAGTCATTACATGTCTTTATGTCATACAAAATGTTGTCGTCAATCATCATCAGGTCAATGAAACTGCGTACATTTAGGCGCGGTACTTCTATTTCTTTTTCTACGTAGATAGCACTGCCATTCTTACGAGCGTATTCCTGACAGGCGAATTGAATGTCCTCATGTACAAGGTCACCAAGACGGAACAGGCGCATGGTATTACTGTCTTTATCACTGCCCTCAACCTTAGCAACACTCTGAAAATAATGCTTACGCATACACATTCCGGCACCTGATGCATGGTACCAATCTTCCTTACCCATGTAACGCTTATGGAAGTGTTTATCGCGTAAACCAAGTATGTAGTTATCGTATAGGTCTACTACATCAATCATTTTATTTTATATTGTCTCTCCGTCTTATCAATTAAAAAAAGCGCGGGGTTGGAAAACCAAAAAACCTACCCCGCATTTGATCCCAATTAGAAAGGAAGGTACTATTTGGGATGCAATTCATAGCAATTAATTTAATATTATTTGGATTTACTTTCAATTGGAAACAATCCTCTTTTGTTCCTCTCTCCAGTCTATCAGTTTCTCCATCTCTTCATTGCGCAGTCCATCAACTATCTCTACTGCTCTCATTAAGCCGATCATGACCATTGTATTCTCTGCATAGGGATGGTTTTTCATCTTCCTATTGCGGTCACGTATCTTCTTAATCTCTTTTCTAAGATTCTTTAATACCACTTCTGCTTTTAAGTCCATGTTCTCTCTCTATGTATAGATCGCCACCGTCAAATAGTTGTTCACACCTCGGACATTTCATGAACCATTCCATTTTAACGGTGGACGACATTATATCTTTATATGCTTCTCCATATGATTTTAGTAGGATGGGGTCATCTTTATCGGTCGTACATGTAGGGCAGTAATCAATGTACATATCAAGTTCCACTACCTTGTTTTTGCCGTATAGCATAATTCTTCGCCAAGAGCATACTATGCACAGCACGTGCAATTTCTCTCCTCGCTGATGGTGCTTCAAGATTAGCACCCTCATAGTCGGCAAGAACTAAGATAATATCAACTTCTACTGCCGGTATGCTTCCTGTTTTATCGTCTAAATATACGTCTGTTGTCATATTCGTTTCCTCAAATTTATGCAGGGACATCCGGTAGCTAGGAAAGGAGGTTCCCATTTTAGTTGTGAGTGATGGGAGTGCCCCTGCATTTATATCTCTTCGGGTACTATTTCATACCCCTCGCAATTATAATAATTTTCACAAAGTAATCCATATTCAGAAACATCACCCTTACCATACTCTTGCCATAACAATGACTCTCCGCACTTAGGGCAATCTTTGTCTGATATATCTCCGCCAATTATATAGTTCATTTCTTCTCCTGTATTCTAAATTTCTTGCCAACCGTAGCTATCGTTACCCAAACCTCGTCATGGTAATAACACAAGTAAAAGCCAAGCGGGTAAATGACAACACAACTGGCAAACAAAATAAATAGAAAAACAATCATATGAGCCTCGGGTTTGTTATTAAGGTGGAGTCCGGAATCTCGCCCAGTTCTCGGTTCTCTCCGAGGAGAGGCTCATATAAACGGGGACTCGGAACAGTCAGGGCGATCTTCCACCGCAGTCTGACTGGTGACTCTGCCCACATACCACGTTTACAGATCAACCAAGTCCCTTTATTAATTCTTTTCATACTATTACAACGCCGTTCCATTAAAAAAGTTCCGTTTTACTTTTAGGTTTATTTTTATGAAAAAATTTACCCTTATAATACATTTCTTTACGCTTTTTTAGTAGATCATCTATACATGCCCTACACGTACACTCCCGCGCCCACTTCCTACACCACCTATCGTTCACTACTAATACACATAGTTGATTTCTGCGCTTATATGTTTTTTCCACTACAGGTTTCTCCGGTGGCTTACGTTCTAATAATTTAGGTATATCACTAGAATAACGAATTGGTATGTAATTTATATCTATCAATTCTCTGTTATTTCCATCCTCTTCATAATATTGATGATTCATATCCAATTCATAGCAGTAATCAAGTCTATCTGTTCTAGGTAATCTCATAAACATATCAACCGGATAACTATACCGTTCCACACTATTTTATTAAATTTGTTACAACCATTAGAGGTCTATGTTTACACCGTCTACAAACCATGCGTGTATCCTTCCGGTCTGTCTCTGATGCATATCCACACTCTAAGCATTCCAGTTTATACATTGGCAGTCTGCTTACCTGTTCTGCCTGTACATCGCCCTTCTTCTTAAAATCCCAACTATTTAGACACATTCTCCAACTCTTAATCTTTGCCTTGCCCTTAAACCAACCTACCGATTCGTAGTGAGCATAGAATAGCTCAGCACTGCCCTCAGGGTCTACAACTCCTTTTTCTTTAAAATAATCAGCCACCATCTTAACATCTTTAGGTTTATCCTTATATTTCCTTATAATCTTAGGCTTATCCTCAAAGAACTCAGGGAAATATTTATCAAGCTCAGCCTCATCTTCAGGTGTTTTTATCAGCCATGTAGTCCACTGTGACTCATTTATATCAGGTACACTAATCATGTACGGAAACTTGAGTGCCTTATGTATTTTACTTTCCATTATACCAGTTAAATCCAGTGAAAGATTTTGACCATACCCTGACCCTGCCATCATTAGGTGAGTGGTGTTCAATGCAGTAAGCCCTTTTAGAATCCTCAAGCTGTTGGACGGCGAAGTTTAGTTCATCCGGCATTGCCCAAATGGTTAATGCGCTGAACTCTGTTGGTCTTTTGTCGAATTTTATTTCGTACTCAGCGTTAGAAACCGGCGGTACTATTCTATTCTTTATTTTATTCATTATCTCTCCTTTATCTATTGAATAATGTACTAATAATCACGTACAAGATAAATATTCCCACCGCCAAAAGAAAGATGGCAGTGGAAAATATCATCAAGTTACTGATCCAGTTAGCTATTGTAATCATGAGACTGTTTGCCCCCTTCCATCAGTTGTTTAGTAAAACCTTACCCTGTTTTTTTCTACTGTTTTGTAATTGTATATTTCTTCAATCAACTGAAGGTACTGTTTAAAGTTGGTTTGATCCTGTAGCTTAACCGACTGGTACTTTAGCTTTCTCAAGAATTTATCGTGATCATATTTTGGATTATCAAATAAATTCAGTAATGCATGTATAAATGATCTTCTCTTGTAGCCATCGTAATAGTCCTTTACCATCAGGATTTTCTCAGCATTTCGTACCGCGCGGTTATAGTCGTGCACCACAAACTCACCATCGCGGAAAATCTTTCCCTGCGTACCGCCAGCGGTTTTCATGTTGCCCAGTAAGGTCAGGGTTTCATTATGGTTAAATTTATATTTGTCTAAGAAATTCCGATAGACTATATAATTTTGATTACCTTCTTTAATGTAAAGATTCATGAAATCCTTTACTGTCCAGTTTCGCCCAATCGTATTTAAGCGTTTCACATCATTTACCGCAAGATCATCTATTACCACAAAGTAAACTGGCTTACCTAACTGTTTGATAGCCTCTACCCTGTGTTGCCCATCAATAATCTCGTACTTTCTATTAACGATAATTGGTGTAGGAATATGTTCTTTACTAATAGATTGCTTCAACGCTCTTACGTGCGTTTGGTTTATTGTTCTATTGCCGTCTACTACACCAAACATACCATAGTTATGGGTTTTTCTTACTCGATTTACTGTTTCCATTTTATTTTTCCTTTTCTTGTTATTATTGTCTCTATAATTAAGATTAGCAACGACCTCGCGTTGCATGTCTCGGTCAAGTTTTTCGAAGCATATATTACAGGTGCGCTCATCCATGTCTCCCCTGAATTTACTAAATTTATGCCCACATTCGATACAGGTTATTTCGATCACTCAGCACTCCTTAGACAGGGACAGTCAACCATTTTAAACAACCCCTATATCGTTATTTAATTCCAGTTGCATTGTCCCTGTCATCTTATTTCTTTTTAGCAAAATTATTATCTTCCAGTAATTTATTTAATCTTTTTAAATCGTCTAAATTTCCGTACTCACATACATCTACCACTCGCATCATTAGCTTGTGCCGTTCATCCTCACGTAGTTTCAGATCGTCAATTTCCAAAATCCGGTACTCCTCTCTAGTTATACTTATAGCCGTTTCTAAGTCCATTACCTAGCGCCCCCATCAAAAGCATCCACCGCATTCATAATAGTATCGCTATCAATCCAACTATTATAACGATCCATCTCTTCATTTATATAATCAGCTATATATTGTGCCAATTCCTTATCTATTTCCATTTTATTTCTCCTTTTTATTCTTATACTTACAGTGCCACTCTTTGTTCCCACCATCTATGTGATCAATTAATTTCTTTATGAAAAGGTTTGCAGTGCCTGCGTAATTACCACTCATCATCTTGATACTGATATCACTTCTTAGTCTACCTAGCACATCATCATCAATCTTTAGTGTAATCTTTTTCATTCTTCGCCCATTAACTGGCTTACCATATCAGTTATACCGGCTAGGCACGTGGGGCAGAAGGCAACCGGAAGTATACCTAAGTCACCAGTAATTCCGCCCTCACTATCGAGATCGAAGTCGCCAGTACAGATACTGCAAGTAACTACTGCTTTACTCATAATGTTTCAAACCTGAGTGTATTTTTGTACAGGCGGTAATATTCTGTAGTAACCCGATCACTGCAATCACTCTGCACACCCCACTTTAACTGTACTTTGTAAAATTCATGAACCTCATCCTTATTCTCATCCCAGTAATCATCCTCATCATATACCTTAGCTATTGCAAAACCGCCACTGAGCATACTGACACCAGTTTCTTTTTCAGTATTACACTCAAAGTCCCGCAGTGCTTTCTTTTCCTTATCAGTGAGGTTGTAAGAATCATCTCCGAGTACATACTCAAGTGCCTCTACCCAACCTTGAAATACAAGAAAATCCTCATGATTGTCAATTTTCTCCATTTCCTCAATAGACTTTTTACAGTCATCTATTGTTTCTCTTATCTGTGATTTTGTTTTCATTTTACTTCTCCATCCTCTACCCAAGAGTCCTCACCATTATCAAGAGGTGCTTTTGCTGAACAGTAATGGTTTGGTATATATTCTTCACCATCATCAACCAATAACTCTTGCCACTCGAATTCACACTTTGGGCATACTGTATGTCTATCGTTATTCATTTGGTTTTCTCCTTTTATTGTTGCCATATATTAATATTGCGCTCAGAATAATATTCTGATATTTCTTTAAGCCAGTGTTTTCTTTCTTTTGTAGGATTGTTTAGTATAGTTGCTATCTGTTCACAAAAATCCTCCTTTGACATACGGCACGCGCCAACATCTACATCAAGATATTGAACAATCATTTCTTTTGTAACTTTCTTCATTTGGTTTTCCTTTCTATTATTTGTTTCCATGTAGTATGGTACTATCTCAAATCCGGTTGGTTCCATTTTATTTTTATTACCTGTAATGTTTTTTATATTGTCTGTTGGCATGTGCAAGTAATCTCTTCAGTGGTTTCTGTTGTTCTTTAGCATTCTCATCTTCCGCCCAAGTCCATCCTGAGCCTTCATTATATCTATTGTGCATTTCTTTTATTGCATCAATAACTTGAAGTGGTGTTTTTTCCTCCCACCAGTTCATCTCACCATCAGTTTCACAATTTTCAAGATCACTATAAAAGTCATGACAGCTAGGTGCGCCCTTACCTAGTAGTAAAACTTCATATGGATATTTATTTTTCATTTTTTTCTCCTTTTTTTGTTTACGTTTCATGCTTCTTATACGCACTAGGTTTCAAAAAGTTCCCAACTTTTTTTATTACCGTCGAGAAATTTATTTTTCACGATTTATCCAAATTTGACTTTTTGATTTCAAATACCACTTTATTATCACCTAACCAGTTCTCTAGTTCCGGTACTAATTTAAAGGTAGCATCAGTAGAACTTTCAGCTTCGCACTCACTTTCATAATAGAATTGCATCCTGTACTTCTTCATTTTATTCATCATCTTTTTGGTCTTTCATGATCTTGTCTACTACTAGATCATGATAGTGATCTCCGCGCCAACTATTCTCAAAGAATTCGGTTACATGCTCACCTACTAGGTCAGCGTCTAATATTGCCGTCATCACACTGTCACCGTTCTTCACATAGCCATCCTTATCGTGGTCAGGAAAGTGTACAAATAACTTAGTACTCTTATCTTCGTCCTCAATAAGGCCCACGAAAAAGCCTGCGCCACAAATACCGTTACGGTGGTAATCTATTTTATTTACTTTCATTTTATTTTCCTTCCTTTATTATATTATTTATATGTTCCAATCTCTGAAAAGTTCCCGATTATTTTAATTATTTTTCATTGATATTAGTACACCGTCTAGATGATCCAGTTCGTGCTGAAGTACAATAGCCGTCAGGGCGCTGTATTTTGCCGTATGCTCAATGAAATTAGTGTCACGGTATACAATGTCTACACTATTAAATCTATTGACGTTAAAATCCTTTTTTGGTATTGACAAACACCGCTCATTATTTATAAATGATTCACCGTAATATTTTATAATTTCAGGATTTATGAATGTTTTCCAAACTTGACCTATTTTTACAGAACAAATCCTGTATGGTAAATTAACCTGATTAGACGCTATGCCCTGTCCGTGCTTCCTGTATGGAATACTACGTATCAAAAACTTACTCAAATATTTCGTGTAGTTATCTTCGGTTACCTTACTGCACGGAGTGGTCAAGATCGAGTTACCAATTTTTACTATAGACATATTATTTTACCTTTTCAATTATTGTTTCCGTGTCGTTCTTAGTGTAGCATAACAGACAATCTTTACATTTCATATGGCAATTAATTTCTGGCTTATCTTCGCTAACATTATTAAAAGTTTTATCGAAATATTCAGGTAGTTTAGCTATAGTATTTATATATGGATTAGAGTAGATAAAGATCACATTCTCGGGCTTACCGTACTTTTTACAGTAATTATTCACTAAGTTTTTCCGCTTAGTCCATAGTGTAAAAGTTGTGAGTTTATTACGTTTTACAAGATTCATTAAATTTACCAAATGTGTTTCGTTTATGAGTTCACCATGAGCGGAGAACCTGAAAACTGCGGAATTTATGAATGGTAATTCATTCTCAGGAATTACAGCACCGCTCAAAATGCGCCCGTTTTCCTGAAATACTGGAACACAGTTTTTGCGGAAAGTTTCCAACATTTTAAAAGAATAACAAGAGCGACAAATTAAATCCTCTTTTTTAGAGTTAAACATTTTCTTACAGAATTCATTTGTCGTGGTATCTGTGTTTATTGCTGGTATTCCTTCCAGCTTGCCTGACATTTTAGATATTTTTAACATTTGGTTTCTCTCTTTTGGTTTTTGTTTATGTCATGTATACTAGGTAAATGGTGAAAAGTTCCCATAAAAATAAAATAAAATTACCTTGCCTTGTGCGTTCTATTGTACGGGCTTATTATAGAATAATATAAATTAAAGCGATTGATTATATTTGTAGTTATTATACATGTATACACGCAAGCGGTCTAGTTACGTGAATTATTACTATAAAATACACTAATAATTGATCTAATTACGTGAATTACAGGTAAAATATATGTAATGTGGTATACTTACGTGAATTATAGGTGTAATATATATTTTGAGTCCGCTACTTACGTGAATTGTTCATATAAAATAAAAAAATGGATAAAAAAAAAGACCGATCCGAAGACCGGCCCTTTTTTTCACTGTTGTTTTTACTGTTATTTAGTGTAACCAAGCGCAAGATCAAAAGCTTTTTGCTTTTGTCGCGCCCTATTACCAAGCAAGTGACTACCTTGCAACCTGTTTTTCTCATTTGCCTCATGGTGGTCACACCAATCAGTTACTGAGGAAAACAGCCTCCAGACGTTCTCACCTCGATCAACCTGACCTTCACCGGATATCCAAGAATCCTGCAATTGGATTAACTGGTTTTTATGTTTACCGCTGTATTCCGGTAATGTCTGGTATTTCTCACCATTTGTACGTTTAGTTCTAGGTTTCTTTTCAGCACCTATCACCTGCGCAAAGTACTTTTCAGTATTTCGCCCGCTAAATGGTGTATTTGCCATTTCTACAACAGATTTATAATATTGCTGTAGTAACTCACCTGTTTCACGTAATCCGCGCTCATAATCCTTTATACGCGCGTCTGCGTTCTTGGTGTGTTTGGTTTTAAACAGCAAATCACTGGTAGCGTTCATCATAAAAGTATTTAGACAAACAGTATCTACTACCTTTACTGTACTTTTCATGGCTAGTGTACCATCATGGCTAGAACCGATCCAGACCTTAGGTACTAACATAGTACCTGAAATCTCGAAGTTAGGTAGATCACTGTGTTCTAACTCAACAAACAGCCACCTGTTGCCCCTCATTTCACCATTACCAGTGATTACATAGCCTAACTCAACTAATTGATCCGCTACGCCTTCAATCTGTTCCATACCAATAGTAACTGTACTATTTCTGGCAATGTGCAATATTTCAGGTACTGTACTAGTACCATCCTTTAATTGCCGGTTTACAGCGTGAAAGTCACTAACCTTCTGATATTCACCACTCACCTCAATAAATACAGGTACACTGGCAACAGTGTGTTCAAACACTGGTACTGGTTCCTGTTCTGGTTCTGGTGTGTAATCAGGTTCACTGTCTGATAATTCCTGTAGCTCAACAATTAATGAATCTAAGCTCTTGTCAGGATTATCCTTTAGGTATTGCCGCATTCCATTACTACTCATTGTTTTATTTCCTTCCTTATTTGTTTAATATACAACAGATACCGTACCTATTGTATAATTACGGTGCTACTATTTGGGTCGGCGCTCAACTCTATTATATGGCTAACTGGATTTTAAACATCAGGATTAACTGACCTATAATATGTCAAGGGCACCTCATAAATGACCGTTTATTGCCCGCTGTCCCTGAGGACGGGCGCAAGCCGAAGCATTGAATTGTCAATAAGCAATTCATGCTACGCTCGAGATTCAAATAAGTTCCTTGTCGACAATCCAGAACAGGTAATATTGCTGTGGTTTGGATATTCTAACCTGTTTTTCATGTACTTTCGATATGACTTTTTCAACTTGGGAATCTCAACCTGAATCTGGAAAAGACCGGCGCCCCCCTTTTATAAAAGAGAGGCAGACATAATCATATAATTTTTTTAAAATTTTTGGAATTAGTAGAGAGGCCGTGTCTTTAATGTCGTTTACATGGCCTGAGGTGCTTATTTGATCATTTGCGCTAAAAATTAAGGATTTAGCAGTTTGGATTAGTAACCAGATTTTCTGGCGGTACTATTGATACTATAGTTACTATGGTACTATTAACTTACTATAGGTACTATAGTTACTATAGTATAAAGGGGGGGGTACTATTATTAATAATACTATTATTACTAATACTATTAGTACTATATAGTACTATAGTACCGTCCGAACCGGACGATTGAATTTATTATATAAAGTGATATAAGTCAAGTAGAAAGTATTATATTGAAAAGATTTTTAAAGCTATTTATATTCTAAGATGGATTTGTACGATTGTGAACGATCTTTAGAGTTGGGCCCATCCATTGAGATATTAAAGGATTTATCGGATAAGTTCAGGTCTTCCGGTGATTACAAGTATATTATGCAGATGCTGGTTATAATTGACGATTTGGATGTTCCGATACTGATGTATGCTACGGATGTGGAGGCTGAGGCATAGTGCATTCAAAGGTAGTAAAGGGAGTTGAGTACACTTTATACAGTGATGAAGCTGAATTCCGCGAAAAGCACCCTGAGGAGGAAGTAATTGAAGATTGGCGCAGTGCTATCGTTGGGCAGTGGATAAAGTCAGATGATGGTAAGATAATGCAGATCATTGAAAGGTGGAGTATGAAGGATACTAGTACCCCGAGTAAAAAAAAGAACGATTTTATTAAGACTTTGATGGGAATTGCTTCAACTGGTAAGTACACTAAGCTTGCTGGTGAGCCCGCTAAGAAGGTGCATTGCTTTATAAATTACAAACAGGGTGGTAATGCTACTTTTAGAGAGAAGAATTTTGCAAAGATGGTAGCAATGGGTGCTGACCCCACTCAGGCTTACTTAAATTGTTATGAGACAAACAACTATGATTATGCGCACCGCAGTTCTTTAGCGCTATTAAGAAAAAAAAGGGTAACAACTATGGTAGAAAAAGAGGTTGAGCTATTATTAGGCGATCTAGGTATTAGTAAGACTTATTTACTGGAAGAGATGAAGAATGTCGTTGACAACAGGAATGCAAGAGATGGTGATAAGCTCAGGGCATTAGAGACATTAATGAAGATATCGGGGTTATTGAATACCGACAAGAAATCAGAATCAATAGCTTTAATACAGGAATTCACTGGTTTCTCAAAAGAGAAGCTAAAAGCCTTTGAACAGGGCTTATTACCGGAGACAACAGAATGATTGTATACTATAATAATAATACTACTAACTATGCTTTTCCTTACTATATTTCCTATCCTAAGTCTTTGAGAGTAAAGTTATATTGAAAGAGGATATAACTAATTTTAATATAGTACCGCCGCCCAATGTAATGGCCGAGCGGGACGAGATACTTTCTAAGGCTTATAATGATCTCGTATTTTTTGGCCGTGCCTTTTTACCGCGAGATTTCATAAATAAGTCCGCTTCCCCTAATTTTCACTTCGATGTATCAAAAAAGCTTATTTCTACCAAACCCGGAGGTAGAACCTGTATTGTCATGCCGCGTGGTTTCGGCAAGTCAATACTATCTAAAGCCGCTATTATGTACAAACTATGCTTCTCTGGCGAAGATCAGCAACATTTTGTTGCTTGGGTCTCAGAAGAGCAGAGTCAATCCATTGATCACTTAAAATATTTAAGAAGTCACTTCGAGGTAAATAAAAAAATAAAGTACTACTTTGGCAATATGGACGGCGGAAGAGCCGGTAAGAGGTGGACAGAGAAAGATATTGTCACTCCCAAGGGTGATCGAGTTATTGCCAAGGGTACTTCCCAGAGATTAAGGGGGCGGGCAGAGGTAGACGTAAGATACACTGGTATTGTTCTTGATGACTTTGAATCCGAGTTAAACACGAAAACACCGGAAAGAAGGTCGGAGATCAAGAAATGGGTAGTATCTACGGTATATCCTGCGCTAGAGGAGACTCCGGGTAATGAAGGGTGGATATGGTTGGCCGGTACCATTGTTCATTATGACAGTTTCCTGCAAATGGTATGTGATGGTTACAAGCGAGCGATGAAGGATGGACGTACTTATCCGTGGGATGTGGTCTTCCACAGGGCCATTGAAGATGGTAAGTCAATTTGGCCGGATCAGTTCTCGGTAGAGAAGCTGGAACACAAGAAGCGAGAGTTCATCGAAGCGGGGCTGGTAAACAAGTTTGCGCAGGAATACATGAACGATGCCCGCGATATTGCCAATGCCGCGTTCAAGATAGACAGAATCCAGTATTATAACGGTGTTTATAGCAATCAGAGTGGTTTTAACTATATTATTGAAGGTGATGACGCAATTCCTATAAATGTATACCTCGGTGTTGATCTGGCGGCCACAGCATCAGATACCTCAGACTTTCAGGTTATATTGGTTATGGGTATAGATGCGCACAATAACCGTTACGTTCTTGAATACTTTCGCGAGAGGATACCAACATTTGATGTACCGCCGAAAATTATTGAGCTGGCGAAGAAGTATTCACCGGTACGAAGGGTTACTATTGAAACAGTAGCGGCTCAGGAAATGGTAAGAGATATGGTCACCCGCATGAGTGCCAACGAGAAAAGACTCATGCCGGGGATATTTAAGGGAGTGAAGCCGCCGGCACGTATAAAGAAGGAAGATCGGCTGGAAACAACCATTGGGCCCATTGTTAATTCCAAGAAGCTGTACCTGCAAAGACATATGACCGAATTGGTTGATGAACTGTTTGAACACCCCAAGCCCCGTAACGATGATATCATGGACGCCCTCTACTATGCTGACTATTTTTCCAGAGCCCCGAAATCGCAGAAAATACCGAAAGATGAGATAAATTCGGAAAAGGACGATAAAAGAGAATTTACATTCAAAAAAACTTATAATTGGATAACAGGATCACGTACTTTCTAATAATATAAGATTTTTTAGCTTCTCCTCTTAAATTATATTGTTTATATAATTTCCTCTTTATAATTTACCCTCAGTATTTTTTTATAAAATACGCCATAATACATGAAGGGCATGCCACATTTCCGACAGTATCCGATGGGCGACACAGTCCCCGGCTATATAATTGACCAAGACGACCCCCAACAAAAAGTACAAAGAGAAATAGCCGTAGAACCCGGAGAATACATTGTCAGGCGTGAATCAGTTAACGCTCTTGGCGTTGACAATATGGAACTCCTAAATCATGCCGATGGTGCACATGGTGCATTAAATAAGCTAATGGTCTCAGCATCATTAGTAAATCATCAGCCTCAGGATAACACTTCAGTTAAAACAGAAGCAAACGGTTTCCCCATTGCCGATTCCCCGGTACGGCAAAGAGTAGACGCTACCCGCCAAATGCAGGATGGTGGCCCAGTTGAAGAAGGCCGCAGTGTTCGGGACTATCTAGGGTCTTTACAGGAAAACTATCAAAAATATCAAGGTGATGTAATGACCGAAGCTGGTGATTCAAGATTTAATCCGTCAGGACAGTTCACCAGAGAAGGTTTAGCGGAAGAATATAATTTCCCACTGGAAGAAGCTAAGTTTGATACTTTATATGGATATGGAACACCCGGAGCTAGAGATGCGGCGATAAACATTAATTTGCCTAATTGGAAAATAAAGCACACATCCCATATGAGCACAGATAAGTATGGAGAGTTTGAAGAGAGCGAAAGAAAAATCAAAGATCAAATGACGAAAGAACACTCACGCGCATCTATTGATCTTGGCAATATGCTAGGGGGAGATTATGGTGAAGCTATTGAAGCTGAAAAAGCTGGGTATCTAGATATGGGCCCATATGAGCAACATGAATATACAATGGGCAAGTCAAGGAAAGTAATTGAAGCGCATCGGAAAAGAGAAGAAGAAAAGAAAAAAGAACGAGAAGCGTCTCCAGAGTATAGAAAAATGATGATGGAGGGTCTCGGTATGAAAAGCGATGAAGAGTATGATAAGTTTTTAGAAATGAAACGTAGGCTTGGTGGTGGCTATCAACAAGGTGGAGAAGTAAGAGATGTCCCTTCTGGTAATTGGGGGCCAAAAGGTGCTTATAATGAAGCCCTACGAAAAGCTAGAGAAGAAGACATGGGTTCTAATGACCTAAAAGCATTAAGTCTTTTAGAGCAGTTACGCTTGTTGAATGCTGGGACAGGAGTAGAACCAGAAAGGTTAGAACAGCTAAATCCAGAAAGACCAATAAAAAGAAGAGAATCTCTTTTTGAGAGCCCTGACAGTTCTGAGTATAATATGCCGACAATAGAAATAGACCCAAGTGGTTTTAGAACTCCTATAATGAGAGCGCCATCTGATAATTATAGTGGAAGCGACGTTAAAAAGAATTTAAATATTTTAATCCCCTATCTTCAAAGTTATGGTCGGATGAAAACACCAGCGCAAGAAAGAGATGAATTTTTATATGATAGATTGGGCGTTGATCCTGAAAACCCTCCGATGCAATTACAGGGTTTAAAAGGTAGAGCCTTATTACAGCGTTATGGAAACGAACAGCAGTAATGCCCTTAGAGACTGACAGCAAAGCTGAACATAATCAGGAATTGTACCGCCAGTGGCGGGACTCAAGGGCTGACTGGGACACGGAAGCCCGTTATGATATTGACTTCTTTCTTGGTAACCATTTTACCAGTGATGAGTCAGATGAGTTACAGGCCCGCAATCAGGCCGACGTTCCAATGGACAGGATCGGGCCGGCAATAGAAAAATTTAAAGCAGTATTAACATCTCGTCCTCCAGCGTTTACTGTTACCCCGCGTGAGGACTCTGATGTGAAATTAGCTACGCTATGGCGTACCATAATGAGTTATATCTGGGAAAACTCAGAAGGTGATTGGCAATTAAAAGAAGCTATCCATGATTATGCTATCACTGGCATGGGCTATATGTATGCCTATATTGACCCAGAATCAGATTTCGGTAGAGGTGACGTCAAGTTCACTTATGTTAACCCTTTTCGGGTCTATGTCTCTCCATCCACCAGAAACAGGTGGTACGACGACGCTGAAGGCGTCATTCTCTCTACCATATTAACTGGTGAGCAAGTCGTTAACCTCTACCCTGAATTAGGCCCGCAAGTTGATGAGGAGTCCGGCGAAATGGTTCCGGGTATTATTTCACAGCTTGATGCCTACAATGAAGAAGATTATCCCAGTGCCCAGAATAAGAACTCATCTACTGTGTTCACTCCGGCGGAAGTAAAGGATAGTGACCTATATCATCGTGAGAAGTTTCAGGTACTGGAAAGATATTATAAGATTAAGGTTGATTATTACCGCGTTATTGATATGCAGTCCGGTGAAGAGGTTATTTTTGATGAGGAAGAATACATACAATTTGTTGAAGATAACCGAGAACGCGTAGAATCAAGTCAGTATGAAGTAATACCGGTACAGCAATCAAGAATTAAAGTGTGCGCTACTATGGGTCAAATTGTTTTATATGAGGCGGTACTACATACTGATATTTATCCAATCATTCCATTGCCCAACATATGGACAGAAACACCCTATCCAAAATCAGACGTTTCGCGGGCGCGGCCAATGCAGAGACTGTTGAACAAACTATGGTCGTTAGCATTGTCCCATGCGCAGGCATCAGCTGGTTTAAAGCTATTAGTACCTTTAGGCAGTGTAGAAGACATTGGACAGTTGGAACAGGACTGGGCCAACCCTAATGCTGTTATTGAGATTGACAGTTCTCAGGGCGAACCCCATTATCCAGCACCGCAGGCACTGGCATCAGAGTTTTATAAACTGATCCAGCAATGTGAGCATTATAT
>Ga0208029_1000464_pt1 | contig 25005 bp, 25 predicted proteins | sample MalvireepMed_s12_FD_184242 | JGI IMG/M metagenome (GOLD analysis project Ga0208029, IMG submission 184242) | Marine viral communities from the Global Malaspina Expedition - Malaspina viral metaG DeepMed_s12 (SPAdes) (version 2) | ecosystem: Environmental > Aquatic > Marine > Oceanic | place... | reverse complement strand
TGCCGATACAGGTAGTTAGCCTTGAGGGACGACAAAACTTAGAAAAAGTAAAAAAGTTTGTGCACTATGTGAAAAACGCACTCGCAAAAGATACGTATTTAAACCCCTGAACTGTCAGTACTTTTTATTTTTAGTCCGCTCATAGGATTCAACACAAATAATGGGGTCAGAGTTAATTACCGTGAACGTATGCTCGCAAAAAGTACTCTGACCCCATTAATTGCCTAGGTTTTGTAGCAAGTAATCAATGAACTTCTGTAACGACGGGGCGCGGTATTGTTGCTTAGGTGTCACAAGTGAAGCGTCAATTAACTGTAATGGGAAAGACTTAAGTACTTCAACCAGCCGTTGCTTTTTAATATCTTCGGCAAGCATAAACGCGGGTAACGCAGCAAAGCCTCCACCCGACAGTACTTTTTGATGGGCTAACAACATGTTTCCAGCAGAAAAACGCCAGTTTACTGGTATATTTTCGCCATTTTCAAAGCGCCACACGCTAAAGGTTCTTGAAACAGTAACGCATTCTAGAGACTTTAAATCTTGCGGCGTGGTTGGCTCTCCTACTCCTTCTAGCAACGCTGGTGAGGCCACCACCTTTAGCTTTATCGGTTTTAGTTTTCGCAGGATCAGCTCACTGTCTTCCAACGGGCCTAAGCGGATAGCGATATCTATACCGTTTTCTATTAAGTTTATGCGTCTGTCCGTTGCATGTAGCTCGATGCGAATATCACTATTAAGATCTAAAAAGCGTTGAATAACGGGAAATAACATGTATTGGGCCACAGCCGCCGTGGCGGTGATCCGTATTAACCCTGTTGGCTGGGTAGTTTGCTGAATGGTATCTTCTAAACGAATGGCAGCGTCAAACAAAGGCTTCGCCTTTTCGTAATACTTAACCCCATCGTCGGTAAGGGACATAGCCCGGGTAGACCGATTGAAGAGTGTCATCCCCAATGTAGACTCTAATTCTTTCAAACGACGACTAACCGTAGATTTTGGCAACCCCAGCTGCCTAGCTGCTGCACTAATATTGCGATTATCCGCAATGGCTACAAACACAACTGTATTGTCTAAACTTAAATTCATTGTTCCATTTCCTGAACACTGGCGTTCCATTTTACCCTATTAATTAATTACCAATCTAGCGGTATATTCTCCTCACTGGTAAAGCAACCTGTTTAATCCGCTTATTTCAACGTATCTAAAGGGTAAGAATGATGAAAAAAACACCGTTTAAAATTGCATTAGCTACCACACTATTATGTTCCGCAACTGCAACAATGGCGGATGACCAATTTTATTTTTCCGCCCTCGCGGGTTACAGCGAGCAAATCACAGGCTCAAGCCCCTATGGTAACAACATTGCTAAAGACGATACCTTTCCTTCAGCATTTGACGCAGGCGATGGTGCCGTTTATTCAATCGGTATGGGATACAAATTCACCCCGGCTATTCGCTTTGAAGCACGTTTGGCAACACGTGAAGGCAGCTTTACAGAAACTCAAGACGGAACCGGTTCGCGTGCAGGGGACAACTATGTGCTGGATGGTAAAATTGAAACTACTACGCTAACGTTTGAAGCGTTTTACGATTTTCACAACGACACTATCTTTACTCCTTACGTAAAAGCCGGTGTGGGCGTGGCAGATAACAGCTACTCAGCGCGACTTGGTGGCCCAGGTATTGATGCCCTTGCAGACTTAGGCTTTATTAACTTAGATTCCAGCGGCTATTACAGCGAATACAACGAAGACGACTCCACTGAATTTTCATGGAATATTGGTGCGGGTGTGGCGATGGATATCAACGAGCGCGTGGCGCTATACGCCGAATACCAATACGCTGATTTTGGGGATGTAGCAACCACACAAGATGCCTTTACCGACGGTTTCAGAATTGACGGCACAACGGCAAACGAATTTCTTCTTGGTCTAACCGTAACCTTCTAAGTAAACATTTAACTAAAGGACAACAGCAATGAAAAACCACATAAAAGTAACCACTCTAGCAGGCTTATTTTTGTTTGCATCCGCTTCTGGGTTTGCCGCAGATTCACAGGTACAAATTACTGGGGAAGAAGCTATTGCTCAGGTTAACCAGAGCAATCAGACGCTAGAAACAGCCAAGGCATTTTTATGGGCTGCGGGGTCTGGTGACATGAAAACCCTCGATGCACTTATGACTGAAGACTTCGTTTGGGCGAATGAAGGAGACGGCCGTATCCCCTGGATTGGAACATGGGAAGGAAAAGACGTAGTGATGAATGAATTCTTACCTGCCTTCGGTGGCGGACTAAAAACCACGCACTGGTCCACAGACTTTAGCTTTGCTTCAGGAAGTGATGCAGTGTTTATGGGCACCATGAGTGCGGATGTACTTAAAACGGGTAAAAATACCGGCCAATTTAACTGGGCAGTAAGGGTTCATGTAGAGAACGGAAAAGTAAAACGCTGGACATGGCTAGAAAATAGCTTCGCCGTTTCACAGGCCTACGCAAAGTAAATAATGAGGTCAGAGTTAATTACCGTGAACGTATGCTCGCAAAAAGTACTCTGACCCCATTTTTTTGAGGTTAATATTTTCATTTGATGGTAATTTTGCCAACCACTTATCATCGCAATAGAAGACTTCGCTTACTCCATATCGTTTGCACAAACTTGGCAGTTCACTGGGGTAGCGACAAACAACACCGTCTATATCCGTGTTGTACTTCCAGGGATCGTCTGTTATGAAACAATGCACCTTATGCCCGCGACTAACCATTAAGCGAAACAATCGATACTCGGTATAGTCGGTTCCCACGATAATAACCACTCTTTGGCTTTCAGGCGTTTTAAAACGCCTGAAAATACGTGGCAAACGTGACCGCGCCACTTATTTGTCAGCCTCCCATGCAGCCACATCATCATAATATTGCAAACCATGTTCTTCTAACCGCGGGCGCATATTATATATATCAAGCCCCAACACTCCTTTTGCCAATAGGTCGCGCTTTTCTTCTTCTTTTTGCTCTCGCTTATTAGCATTAACCAATGCCATATCTGCATTTTTACGTGCTACAACGCAAACACCATCATCATCGGCAACAATTGCATCACCTGGGTGTATAAGCTGACCTGCACACACGATAGGAACGTTTACACTGCCGAGGGTATTTTTCACCGTGCCTTTTGCTGAAATGGCCCGAGACCAAACGGGAAAGTCCATTTCTTTAAGGTCCCGTACATCTCGTACGCCCGCATCGATGATAAGTCCGCGTACACCTCTCGCTTGCGCTGATGTCGCTAACAAGTCGCCAAACATGCCATCAGTGTTATCGGTGGTACAGCCCACGACCAAAATATCGCCAGGCTGACATAACTCAATTGCCACGTGTAGCATCCAGTTATCACCAGGTTGGGCAAGCACGGTTACCGCGTTACCGGCGATACGAGCATCACTATAAATAGGACGCATGTAGGTTTTCATTAACCCCACTCTACCTTGTGCTTCGTGTACCGTAGAGACGCCTTTTTCCGCCAGTCCATCAATTATGGCCATATCTGAACGGGGGATATCTTTGATTGCTACCGCCTTATTCATGTATTTTACTCCTTTTCCTGTGCCGCTGGGACGTATAGCATCCCCTTGCTCAATAAACGTGTGGTTCGAATTACACCGGCTTTCTTTGTAGTTGGCTTACCGTGCTCGTCTTGTTCAACATCAAGTTGAACCGCAAATTCGCCGCTAGGATGCTCTATTATCATCGACTGGTCGCCAGCGTGTGGTGGTGTAATTAGCCCATCCGCCACTGTGCCCCTACCTGCGCAAACCGTTGCGACGGAAACCGCGCCTAATACGCCAATTGAGGTATGACAGTAATGGGGGATAAAAGTACGCGTATTAATAACCCCACCGTTTTGCGCTGGAGAAATGATGCACATTTTTGGTACTGCTTTCGCTTTGGCGTTTTCGATATTCATTTTTGGCGCAATAGCCAACCTTATTTTTTCGAGTCTTTCTTTTAGCGTTTGATTTTCATTAAGTGTAGCTGGGGTCTCATATCCAGTGATGTCAAGCGAACTGGCACGAAGCACCACCACTGGCATGCCATTATCAACACAGGTCACTTGTACTCCGTCAACACTATCTATGAGATTACCTGTCGGAAAAAGCGCCCCTGTCACGCCACCGGCTACATCCAGGTAATTGCAAATTACCGGAGCGGACTGTCCGGGCACTCCATCTATGCGCTGAGTACCCTCGTAATTCACAACACCACCCGGCGTCTGAACTTCTAGCTCGCATAGCTTGTGGGTGTTTAGCATATTAACTTTAACGCGGGTTATTGGGTCTTGGGCTTCAATTAACCCCGCTTCAATAGCGAAAGCGCCTACCCCAGCCAGAATATTGCCGCAGTTAGGTGTGGTATCCACACTGTTTTGTCCTACAACCACCTGCACAAAAAGAAAGTCGATATCAGCGTTTTGTTCATTTGATGTTGAGACAATAGCCACTTTGCTGGTGAGAGGCGTTCCTCCTCCTAGCCCATCAATTTGAGTAGAATCCCTACCTATAGCATCGAGGATAACTTGGGTTCGTTCTGCTTCACAGGAAGGTAGATCTGCAGCATGAAAATACACCCCTTTAGAACTACCGCCCCGAAATTGCATAAAAGGAACTGCGATCTGTTTCAAAATGGCTCCGCCTCACGGTTAATGTTATGAAGCCAATTCTAGGAGCTGTTTTCGCATCATGACCAATGCAAAACTTTTATATCGTTATGAGAAAAGCAATAACCCGCTAAAATACAACTTGTAAACACCTGCTCTCTTTTCAGTCTGAAAATCACAAAATGCAACAATAACTCATGACAACATCACTTTGCCAAAAAATAAATCTCATTAAATTCAAGACTTAACTTAAAAAAGCAAAACATATAAACAAAAAAGTTATAGATAAGAAATTAATACTCATACCAAGATTTGTAAAAAAAGTGTTATAAAGCGATTACTTTTCTATTGCAGTGAGGTTGGTCATGATTCATTTAGATCCTAATGGCATACCTGAAATAAGTTTGCGGCAACTCCGATCCCTAGTGTTTGTAAGTGAATCCCGCAACGTAACAAAAGCAGCAAAACTTCTTAACCGGTCACAGACCGCAATTACTAAAGCCATTACTGATTTAGAGCTAACAGTAGGGAAGAAGCTATTTGACCGCACATCTACAGGGATGCTACCTACAACCTACGGTGAATCGCTAGCAATGCGCGCGAATAAAGCGATGGACGAACTCAAAGCTGCAGGTGAGGCCTATAAAGAACATGCTAAAAGTAATCGCTGTTGCGACAATATCCCTATTTTCTCGATGGATATCAGTCATAAACGGCTATCTGCCTTTATCGCCTTATTTCAGGTACGCAATATTCAGCGCGCCGCAGACCAGCTATCAATCACCAAAGCCGCCATATACAGCTCGGTGAGGCAATTAGAAGATTGGCTGAATATGAAATTGTTCGACAGTGGTCCGCGGGGTGTTACGCCTACGCACTTTGGTCTTATTTTAGCGCAACATGTAAAGCTCGCATTTGCTGAAATTCGCCATGGGTTAGACGATATCGCAAATATTGATGGGATCACCCGAGGTAGCGTTAAAGTAGGCACACTGCCCTACACCCGCACGTATTTAACGCCTAATGCAATAAATAAGCTATTGAGTCATTACCCCGATATAGATGTATCCACTCATGAGGGGGCTTATCCCGCTATGGAGTCGTCTCTTCGCAGTGGCGATATAGATCTGATTATTGGCGCCGTGCGCCCTACCGACAATAGCATGGACATTCAGACTGAAATTTTATTTGACGACAAACTAGCGGTTATCGCACGAAAACAGCACCCATTGATGAATAAAAACAAACTAAGCTTACAAGATTTGAGCCAGTACAGTTGGGTACTCCCTGAGCTTCATACGCCATCGGGAAAGCTTTTCACGGAGACAATGCAACGACACCGCTGCGACATGCCAGAACACGCCATTTACACCAGTTCTTTGTCTATGGTGAGGGGGTTATTACTGTCAAGTAATCGGGTGGCACTGCTGTCGAAACATCAAATTCACTATGAAAAAATAAGCGGCCTGCTGGATGTGCTACCGGTTGAAATGGATGATACATACCGCCCCATTGGTATCACTATGAGACGTTATACAAAGCCCTCTCCCGCTGCACGGAAATTTTTACATTATCTTCGTGAGGTTGCCGATGAGCTAGGCAACCTCGACAACTAATATTAAATATTTTTGTTTTAATCGCTGAGGAAAGCGACCGTTCTCTGCATAGCTAATTTGGTCGCTGCCTCATCAAAAGCTGGCTTGTATTGATTGGTAAATGCGTGGTCTACACCTGCATATAGGTGGCATTCTGCAAAGGGCAACTGCGTTTGAATTTGCTCTATCAATGCGGCGGGTGAATGCGTGTCTAATTCAGCGAAGTGGAATTGAAATGGGCAGTTAAGGGGCGCGTTTAAATAACGTGATAACCGCGTGCCATAATAGGCTACGCCTTTATAAAGGCTTAGGCGACCTGCGGCCAATAATGCCAATCCGCCGCCCCAGCAAAACCCTACTACGGAAACCCGAGGCGCGGCTAAGGCCTCTTTCGCGGCTTGAATATCGAGTAACACGCCATCGGTACTACATTGTTCTACTAGCGCGAGCCCTTTTTTAGGCTCGCTGAAAGGCACAACTGTAGCAGGCGCGACACGATCAAATAATGCTGGAACCATAACATCGAACCCAGCAATGGCGTACTGCTGCGCCACCGATTGCAATTGCTCGGTTAGACCAAAAATTTCTTGAATTAACACTATGGCACCACGTTGGATACCCTGCGCTTTCACAAAATAAGCATCTAGTGAATGCCCATCAGCAGCAGTTATTGTTATCATTTTATCCATAAGCCCTCCAAAAAGCAGTAGAATTAAAGCAATAAACGGTGGCTATCGAAAGGTATTGCAACAAATTTCATCCCATTTTCATTTTTTATAATTGGTCTGGCAACGGGGCTTTTTCCTAGAATGAACTCAACGCCAATTAACTTAAAGGTAAAGCGATGCGTGATGATCGTGATTACAGTGATATTCCCGGTACCTATGTATTTGATCCACACCACAACATGCAGGGTTATCACCTGAATATGTTTTGCATGTCACTCAACAAAGCGGAAAACCGCGATAAGTTCAGAGAAGACGAAGCCGCATACCTCAGCCAATTTCCTATGACCGACGAACAACGCCGCGCTGTGCTAGAACGCGACTGGCTTGGCATGCTTCGTTTAGGTGGCAATATCTATTACACCTTTAAAATCGCCATTTTTGACGGCATGACCATGCAGGGTGTGGGCGGCTCAATGTCAGGCGTTACCGAAGAAGAATTTAAAGCCATGATGCTAGCAGGTGGACGTTCGCCCGAGGGCAACCTTTATAAAACAGATTGGGAAAAGAAGTAATGGCAAAAATAACATCAGGTGTAGGCACTTCACATGTTCCGGCCATTGGGGCCGCGGTAGATAAAGGCATGACTGCACAACCCTATTGGCATCCGCTATTCGAAGGCTATGAGCATGCTAGGAAATGGATAGAAAAAGAAAAACCCGACGTTTGCATTATCGTTTATAACGATCACGCCTCCGCTTTTTCTTTGGAACTGGTGCCTACGTTCGCGATTGGCGTTGCTCCCGAGTTTCAACCTGCCGATGAAGGTTATGGGCCACGAAAAGTGCCTACCGTAAAAGGCCACCCCGCATTAAGTTGGCATATTTGTGAAAGTCTTATCCTCAACGAATTTGATATCACCATTGCTAACGAAATGCCCGTTGACCACGGGCTTACTGTACCTTTGTCGATTATGTACGATCAACCAGAAGAGTGGCCGTGTAAGGTTATTCCTCTTGCTGTAAATGTTGTGCAATATCCACAACCGTTGGGCACACGTTGCTTTGCCTTGGGGAAAGCTATTCGCGAAGCGGTTGAGTCTTTCGATGAAGATCTTAAAGTCTGCGTTCTCGGTACAGGCGGTATGTCCCATCAACTTCAGGGGGAGCGAGCTGGCTTTATTAATAAAGATTTCGATATCGCGTTTCTTGATGATTTAACCGCGAACCCTGAACGTCTTATCCAAATGAAACATGCGGAATATTTACGAGATTCGGGGTCAGAAGGTGCGGAGTTGGTCATGTGGCTTATCATGCTCGGCGCACTCAAAAATCCAAAAGAATTGTACCGCCACTATCATGTACCCGTGTCAAACACAGGAGCAGGACTCATTATCCTGGATAGCGAATGAGTGAATTTACTGCCGACAATGACTGGCTTCACTGGTGTAAAACGCCAGTAAAGCCCGCTTTTAAATTACCTGACGGTGCGGTGGACGCACACTGCCATGTATTCGGCCCTGGGCATCAGTTTCCTTTTGCCCCAGAGCGTAAATACACGCCCTGCGATGCCTCAAAGGAACAACTCTTTGCGTTGCGTGACTATCTTGGTTTTCAGCGCAACGTTGTTGTGCAGGCAACCTGTCATGGTTCGGACAATCGCGCCATGTTAGATGTTTTGCTTCATAGTGAAGGGCGCGCCAAAGGCGTGGCTACTGTTAAGCCCACAGTAACTGATGAAGAGTTACACGCGATGGATTTCGCGGGTGTTCGGGGAGTGAGGTTCAATTTTGTAAAGCGCCTCGTCGATGCGCTACCCTTCGATTCATTAGAAAGCATTGCTGAGCGCATTAAACCGCTGGGCTGGCATATCGTGATTTATTTCGAAGCGCAGGATTTAGCAGAATATTATGACTTTTTCACCGCGCTTCCGGTTACTGTCGTGGTTGACCATATGGGACGACCGGATGTAACTAAACCTGTGGTGGGAGGGGAGTTTGATCAATTCATTCGCTTGCTTGATGACAACCCTAATTTTTGGTCTAAAGTGAGCTGTCCAGAACGGCTGTCTAAAGCCGGTCCACACGACTATGAAGATGTTATCCCCTTTGCTCGACGGGTGGTAGAAAGTTTCCCTGACAGAGTATTGTGGGGCACCGACTGGCCTCACCCGAATATGAAATCGCATATGCCCGATGATGGTAAACTGGTGGACTTTATTCCTCACATTGCCACCACACAAACACTGCAGCAAAAACTGCTGGTTGATAACCCCATGCGGCTGTATTGGCCCGAGTTATGTAAGTAGGAGCTATCATTGAATCTTTGTGTTGTCGGTGAAGGCGCTTTCGGAAATAAACACTTAGAAGCGCTAAGTGCAATTGAAAATGTGAAGGTGACTTGGCTTGTTGGAGGGGTAGAAAGCGCCACTGAAGCTGTGGCAAGCCAGTTTAACGTGCCCTTTTGGACATGCGATTTGGCTGAAGCCTTAGCGCAGGATAACCTTGATGGCGTCATTATCGCCTCTCCCACGCCCATACATGCCCACCAGGCCAAACAAGTGATGTTATCAGGCAAGCATGTATTGGTCGAAATTCCCATGGCCGACAACCTCACTGACGCGCTCGAACTTGTAGAAATACAAAAGCAAACTGGCGTGGTTGCCATGGCAGGCCACGTACGCCGTTTTAATCCAAGCCACCAATGGATCCACAATAAAATCAATCGGGGCGAACTGACGATTCAGCAAATGGATGTACAAACATACTTTTTTCGGCAAACCAATACCAATGCCAAAGGAGAGCCTAGAAGTTGGACAGACCATTTACTCTGGCATCACGCCTGTCATACCGTCGATTTATTTCAATACCAAACAAATGAGAGGGTAAATAATTACTATGCGCTGCAAGGCCCAATTCACCCCGAACTAGGCATTGCTATGGATATGTCCATTGGAATGAAGGTACCTTCAGGGGCTTTATGTACACTCTCTTTATCGTTCAATAACGAAGGTCCTTTCGGGACATTTTTCCGTTATATATGCGAAGAAGGAACCTATATAGCGCGCTACGACGACCTCTTCGATGGGAACGAAAATGCTGTTGACCTAACTGGTACTGCCGTATCGAATAATGGTATCGAATTAATAGATAGGGAATTTATTCGGGCGATACAAACTGGTGAAGAACCCAATGCCAGTCTCGCCAGTTGCCTACCAGCGATGCAAACATTGGATAAATTAGCCCAATGTCTTGCTTAGCGTCACAAAAGCCCCATTGGCTTGCTATCGCATTTCGTGCATCTGTGGTAACACGGGGCATTAAAATTGCGCTGATAGTAGGCAGTGTATTGGCGCTACTTAATCATGGTGACAAAATTTTTTCCGCTACCCTCTCACAAAGCGATCTGTATAGAATTCTTGTTACCTATCTGGTGCCCTACTGTGTATCAACCTACTCTGCGGTACGCAACGAGCTTACTCACTGGGTACCGCATAAGCAATAGTAAGCTAAACAGCGAGTCTCTCAATATCAGGGTTTTCGTTTTTTACGCTATTTTTTTACGCTATCGGGGTCCCTTGTTAAGGGCATACATATACCGCACCGGGTTAGCGAAAATGCGTTTTAATTTACGCTAACCCGGTGCGGTTTTTATCACTTATTTAAGCCATTTACTATTTGGCAAATTGATGCATTTGCTCCATAACATGAGACGACATGCCCCCGTCTGTAGGAATATTTATTCCCCTTACCCACGCGCTGGCATCACTAAAAAGAAATGCAATAACAGGCGCAATGTCTTCGGCTGTGCCCGCACGATCCATGACTTTCATATCCTCTTCCGCGCGTTCTCCCAAGGTTTCGATAAAATCCTTAAGAATGGGGGTATCAACAGGGCCAGGACTAACGCAGTTCATGCGAATCCCCCTATCGCGCCACGTCCAACGCTCACGCATTGTCCATACCAACAGTGCTTCTTTACTGAAAAAGTAGCTCCGTGGGCCTTCTACGTCATGTTTGTCACAAACAGATTCAATATTATCGAACGTGGCGTTTTCCAACGTGTCTTTAATCGCATCAACCGACTGCGGCCACCCTATTCCTGCCATAGAAGCGACATTAACGATAGACGCGCCGTCATTCATTTTCGCTACCAGGTTTTCGGTGAGATATTTCACCGCCAGCAAGTTCACTTTCATCACCATTAACCGGTCCATGGTGGGAGGCAGGCCCGCTACATTACATAAACCGTCAATGTTTTCTAGCTGGGCAACCGCATCGTCAATGGATTGAGGGTCGGTTAAGTCTACCTGAATAAACTGGTCAACATTTTCAGTACATGGATGTCTATCCAAACCAATAACATTGGCACCTTGTTGCTTTAAAATTTTTGATGTTTGGGCGCCAATCCCCGATGCAGCACCCGTTACAATGATATTTTTGTTGGAAAGCATAAGTTCCTCCGAGAAAATTGAAATATGCAGAGCGTGTTCTCTACAATAAAATATTCGGTCTCAGCGCTAGAAAGGAAATTTCTGCTGGCCGGTTTGTATAGTGATCCACTTAAGTTCGGTAAATTCGTTCATGGCAAATTCTCCCCCTTCTCGTCCATAGCCGCTGTCTTTAACGCCACCGAAAGGGATCACAGCTTCGTCTCTAATAGATGGGCCGTTTATATGTACCATGCCCGCTTCAAGGTACTCAGAAAAGTACATCGCCTTTTCTAGGTCGCGGGTGAGAACAGACGAGGTCAAGCCATATTGACTGCTATTAGCAAGTTCCAACGCATGCTTATAATCGTCGGCTTTTACAATTGATGCCACAGGGCCAAAACACTCAGTAGCAAAGATAGACATGTCCCGGTTGACGTTAGCAAGCACTGTAGGCTGATACACACTCTTATCCGCCTCGCCGCCTACTTTCAATTGAGCGCCATTTTCAACAGCATCGTTAACCAACGCTTGAATAAAGTCGATTTGAGTTCGACGGATAAGCGGGCCAACGATGACGCCTTTGTCTCGGGGGTTGCCAAATTTAATCGTTTTAACTTTGGCTGTTAATCGGTTAACAAACTCATCATATACCCCAGCTTCAACAATAACCCGGGAGGCCGTCATACAAACTTGGCCTTGATGCATGAAGTTACTAAAGGCGGCAACGTTAACCGCGTAATCAATATCAGCATCGTTAAGCACCACCATAGGGTTCTTTCCACCCATTTCTAAAGTAACAGGCTTACCAAATCGGGCACATTTTTCTGCTATAGAGCGGCCTACTTTTGTAGAACCCGTGAAGGTGAGTTTTTTCACTCTCGGATCGCTAATCATTGTATCTTTTAAGTCGGCTGCATGGGCTGGCAGAACGTTAAGTACCCCTGCTGGAAGCCCTGCTTCGGTAAGTATTTCTGCTAACTTAAGGGCAATAACAGGCGTTTCTTCTGATGGTTTCAACACCACTGAGTTACCCGCTGCAAGAGCCCAGCCTATTTTCCTGACACTCAGTAGAAGAGGGAAATTAAACGGCGAAACAGCAAATACAACACCCAGCGGGCGTCGTATACAATAAGACTTCACACCCGGGTAATCGGATACAAATGTATCACCTTTAACGCGTCGGCATTCTCCCGCCATACCACGCAAAAACCCCGCCGCGTGTGTTACTTCATATGTCGCTTTAAGCACACTTGAACCCGCTTCATCAATAAGCATGTCTTTTAGTTCGTCGGCTCTTGCAGCCATAACATCGGCCGCTTTAATCAATATTTGCTCGCGAAGAGAGGGCGCTGCGTCTTTCCACGTTTTAAACGCCGTATCGGCAGCTTCAATGGCAGCAAGTGCGTCTTCGACGTTGGCTTGTTCAACAGTAGCAACCACACTATTGTCGAACGGGTTTAGATTCTCAACAACTTTACCCGATGTTGCCGCGCGGTATTTGCCGTTGATATACAACTGATAGTGGTTCATGTTAATTCGCTTCCAGTTTACGTTTCAGGCGACTGAACACGTTCAGTGCATTACCAGAAAAAATTGCTTGTTTTTCCTGTTCAGAAAGCCTTGTGTTATTGTCGATATAGCGCTTAGTATCATCAAAGTAATAACCGGTTTGCGGGTCTATTCCTCTTACTGCACCAATCATTTCCGAGGCAAAAAGAATGTTTTTTGTATCTATCACATCAACCAATAAATCCACGCCTGGCTGGTGGTACACGCAGGTATCAAAGTAAACATTGTTCATTAGCAAGGTATCCAGCGAAGGTAACTTCATCATGTCTGCCAAGCCTCTAAAGCGCCCCCAATGAAAAGGCACCGCGCCCCCACCATGGGGGATAATAAATTTGATGGTTGGGAAGTCCTGACAAACGGTCGATGTCATTAATTGCATAAACGCTGTGGTGTCCGCACTTAGGTAGTAGGAACCCGTTGCATGAAAAGCGGGATTACAGCAGCCACTTACGTGGATCATGGCCGGTACGTCTAGTTCTACCATTTTTTCGTAGAAGGGATACCAGTAACGGTCTCCCAACGGTGGTGAATTCCAATGCCCCCCAGAGGGGTCTAAATTCAAGTTACAACCAACAAAGTCAAACTCATTAATACACCGCTCTAATTCCTGAATACTGTTTTTAAGGCTACCGTTAGGTATCTGTGGTAGCTGACAAGCGCCGATAAAGTTCTGTGGGTACAGTTGTGTAAGCCGATAAATAAGTTCGTTGCAATGCTCAGTCCAGTATTTACTGGTCCAGCTATTGCCGATGTGGTGACCCATCCAGCTCGCTCGAGGGGAAAAAATGGTTACATCGGTTCCCCGCTCTTTTTGTAGTTTTAACTGGGCGCCTTCCACACTTTCGCGTAATTCATCGTCAGAAATATTCAAGCTTCCCTTCTCATGCTGGCAATTGGGATCAGCGTGCCATTCTTGCTTCTGTTGCTCTCGGTAAGCGCCAAGCTGAGAAGGTGCAGTGGTGTAGTGGCCGTGACAGTCGATTATCATTGTTATCTCGAATTCTTTATTAACATATTTGCAGCATAAGAATCGGGGGGCAGGTAAACCAATGCAATTTAATTGCATTGTCATCAAAAAATATATACCGGTTTACGCCCGCCGAATAAACACGCTACCTTGGTGCACTTAGAACTGCTCTTCTGGTAGCGTTACCACTAATCCATCCAACTCTTCTGTTACCTTAAGCTGACAACTCAAACGACTGGTTGGGGTGAGTACTGGCACAGCATCAAGCATCTCTAACTCACTCTCGTTCGGCCCACCCGTTTTCGAATACCAGGCTTCATCAACAATCACGTGGCACGTTGCACAACTGCAGCAACCGCCACATTCCCCGATAATACCTTCAACAAAATTATCCACGGCACCCTGCATAACTGTTTTTCCAGTTTCTACTTCAATATTGTGCTCGGTGCCTGAATGTTCGATATAAGTGATCTTGGCCATAATAATTCCTTACTTTTTACCCGTTATCTTTACTTGCTGCTTTTGCCCGTTCTTCTTCACGTCTTTGTTTTCGCATGAAAACGGTCTGAATACCTTGCTCCAGATTTGGCCCTGGCCCAAACGCCTCAACAAACACTGAATCAACCAGCGCTTCCACCTGATGAATCACGTTAGCAGGCACTGTAAGAATGTCCCCCGGCGCCATTTCAGTGAAAATCTCTTCGCCATCAGGGCCACTGCGAGCCTTTAGCTTTCCCTTTATCAGTACCACGGTCTGCTCATCTTCGTGGCGATGTAAGGGCGACGTATAGCCCTGCTTCATTTCCACCCAAGTTTGCGCAACGGTACTCATACCTACACGCCGTAAATCTATGCCCTCACCAAATTTCTGGATAGGAATCTCGCCGTATCTGTGCACCGTGGCATCAATGCGTTCTTGTTCTGCGCTCATGACTTTCTCCTACAATAAAAACAACAATGAAACATTTGCTTCACAATATTTAACACTTGGTTAATATATGACAATCGTAATAAGGCAACAATAGACAGAATTGAGGCCTTGAAGTACTAAAAACGCGAACAATGGAGCACGTATGAACGAACTGGAATGTATTCGAGCTTTTGTCAAAGTCGCAGAGGTTGGGAGCTTTGCGGAGGTCGCCCGTCAGTCAGGCACCGTTAAGTCGGTTATCTCAAAACGGGTGAATCAACTAGAGGAGCACTTGGAGCTCCAGTTGTTTCAGCGTTCTACCAGGCGGCTCGCTATTACCGATGGTGGAGCTGATTTCTACGAAAGAGCCGTGCATATACTGTCTGCCTTAGAGCAAGCAAAAGAAGCGGTGAGTTCAGTAGAATGGGGCCTTACCGGCACGTTTAGAGTTAGCTGTATTTCCTCCTTCACCGCCTCTTATCTGTGCAATGATTTGTGCGAATTTCAGCAACATCACCCTGAACTAAAGATCGATCACGAGCAGCACGATCGGTTTTGCGACCCTGTTCAAGAAGGCTTTGACGTGTGTTTACAACCGGGCACGCAAAAAATGGGGCCGTTGGAACGTATTAATCTACTCCCCTTACGCCGCATTTTAGTGGCGACACCTGAATACTTAGAAAAACACGGCCATCCGGCCAACACAACAGCCTTGTCGAATCATCGCTTTGCACACAATAATCACATCTCTCCTGATTGCGAGATCCCTTATACACAAAACAACAGTCTGCAAGCGGTTAAAGTTACCCCAGACATAGTTACAAATACCGTTTGGATGTTAAAGGCAGCGCTTATGCGTGGGGGTCATATGGCCCTCATGCCCATGTTTTTTATTGAAAAGGAGCTTGTTTCCGGTCAACTTATCCCCGTATTACCTAAACTGGAGATACGTTGTGTGCAGCTATCGGCTTATTATCGCCGTTCGGCGTTTGTGCCCATGAAGGTAAGAATTTTTATTAATTTTATGCGCCAGCGCTATGGGGCAACACCGCCTTGGGAAAAGCGTATCGCAGAGCACTGCCCAGAGCTTAGCCATATTTTAAGTACGCCATGTTAACGAGAAGTCTGTGTGAAAACCCGCGAATAACCCCATTGTATTACATGGACAATGGGGTTTTCTTTTTCATCATGCGGTAACTAATTAATGCGCAATAAATCAATAATTTACCGCACCTCCATCTACATTTACGCATTGCCCTGTCATAAAGTCACTGTCTTCACTGGCAAGAAAATACAGTACCCCTAGTAGGTCGTCGGGCACCATGGCCCGTTTAATTACGCGAGCCGCCAAGGTGGGCGCTTTCGCCGCCCCTAATATCTGCTCGTTATTCTTAACCCCTTCACTTTCTGTTAGGCCCACAATAATACAATTGGTGAGAATATTGTCTGCACCAAGCTCTGTAGCCATGGCGCGGGTTTGACCAACCACCGCGGCTTTTGATGATACGTAGTGACACATCATAGGTGCGCCTCTTAAATAGGTGCCCGAAGAAATATTAACGATTTTACCGCGCCCCGCCTTTTTCATGCTCGGAACAACGGCTTTAGCACACTGGAATGGTCCCCTAACGTTAACTCGCATTACCTCATCCCACTCATCTTCAGTAATTTGAGTAAAAGGTTTCAATGTGAGTTTTGAAAATAAAGCCGCATTGTTCACCAATATTTCTATGGGCCCGAGCTCTGCTTCTGCTTGCTCTACCATTGCCTGTAGCGACTTTGCATCGTTAACATCTACTTTGCATCCAATCGCTTGGCCACCCACCTCTCGGATTTCCTTTACCACTTGTGATGTATCTGAGCGAGCTGCGAGTACCACCTTCGCGCCTTGCTCTGCCAAACCTTTTGCAAATGCCGCACCGATACCCTGCGCTGCGCCCGTTACGACGGCAACTTTACCCTCAAGTCTGCTGGCCATTTATTTCTCCTTATTATTATTTATTGGTTAATCAAATGTGGTCATTTAGGCTGTGAGTAATGATTTTATTTCAACCGTCTCGTCAGCAAACAACGCTAAGTTTAGTTCTGCTTTTTTGGCGACTAACTGTTTAGCCACCATAAATTCTTTGACGCGATTCACACAATCGGCGGCTATTAATACGCCATTGTTAAAATAAAAAACGACAAAGCTTCGTCCGGTAACATCACCGCGTACAATGGTGGCATCATACCCGTGGTTAAGGCCCACAATTTGAAGTTTAATGTCGTATTGATCTGACCAGAACCAAGGTAAGGTATCGTAAACTTTATCGGTGCCACACACAGATGCCGCCGCTGATCGTGCTTGGTCACAAGCGTTGGGCACAGACTCTAGGCGCAATCGTCGTTGATACAGTCGATTAGGATGATTCGCAACGTCGCCGCATGCGACGATATCGGGGTCGTTTGTTCTAGCAAATTCGTCGGTGACTATGCCGTTATCAACAGCAATACCACAGTCTTTGGCAATTTCTGCATTAGGGATAATGCCCACACCAACAACAACCAAATCGGCCTGATAGTCTGTTCCATCCGCACACACAACACCCTCAACATGTTGCTGTCCTATAAAACCGCTAACCTGAACGTTAGTGTGAATGTCGACCCCTTCTTCTCGATGCACTCGAGCGAAAAATTCTGACATTTGAGGGCATGTAACACGCTCTAAAACGCGGTTGGCGGCTTCTAACACAGTAACTTTCATCCCCAGAGCGCGTAACGAGGCAGCGGTTTCTAGCCCAATGTATCCTCCCCCAACGATAACCGCCCTACCTCCGGGCTTAACCTGACGCTGAATGCTTTCTGCATCGTGTGCTGAACGTAAATAGCAAACGCCTTCAAGTTCTACACCTGGTAGCTGAAGCATTCTTGCTCTAGCACCAGTACATAGGGCCAACTTGTCGTAATGAATGACTTCCCCATTGTTTAGGGTAATCGTTTTGTCTTTTCGGTTAATTTTTTCAGCACGCACGCCAAGAACAAATTCGATCCCAAGTTTGTCGAAAGCTTCACGAGGGCGAATAGCTATTTGTGTTTTGTTCTTTTCCCCTGATAAGTACGCCTTAGAGAGAGGAGGGCGATGATAGAAGATATCAAGCTCTTCACTTATCACCACGATTTGGTCTTTCCACCCTTCTGAACGTAAGCTGACAACCAGTTGCGCTGCCGCGTGACTAGCGCCAATAATGACACACGTATTGGTCATTGATGTCACCCTGTATGATTTATCGTAAATGCAGTTTACCCACTACATAGGCAAGTTGTGATTGAAAAAAAATTGTTACTCCATGAAATACAATTTACGCCTCCCCCCTATTCCCCCACGTTAAAACACTGACTAAAACCATTAACGAAAACCCAATAAAACTTAAAAATCAATGAGATACCCAAATCACCAGAGACTCGTAATTTTTCAACCATCTTCGCCGGCGGCAAACCCAAATTTTTACACATGTAAATTACCTGTTAAATAAATTCATGGCGAAGTAACAAGTAGTGATTTCTATATCCGCCCCTTAATCCTCTAATTTATAACCCGAACACCAGGGAGTTATGTTGTCTCGCTAGCGCCCTACCTGCATTGCACACACTAAAACAGGATTAAAAAATGATAAGAACAAAAGTTTCGCAACAAAAGAGAAAAGTACTGGGTGGCGTATTTGCCTTATCCGCACTGTCTATCGGAGTTAACCATGCTTTTGCACAAGAAGTTGAGGAAGACACCAAACCGCAATCAAAAAATATTGAAATAATAGAAGTGTCAGCAACGAAGCGCCCAGCCAGCATTCAGGATGTTCCGGTATCGGTTTCTGCAGTTACCGCGCAGCAAATAGAGAAAGTGGGAATTAACGATATGGAAGACCTTTCCATTTTGATCCCTAACTTTGAAATTAACAGTGCCGCCATTCTTCCAAATTTATACGTAAGGGGGCTAGGCGGCGGTGCCAGTCACTCTATCGAGCAGTCAGTAGGGCGTTTCATTGATGACGTTTATATAAGCCGTGCGGCGATTAACCTTCATCCATTTATGGATGTGTCAGCAGTAGAAGTATTACGCGGCCCACAAGGTACTCTGTTTGGAAAAAATACCGCAGCTGGTGCCATGATAGTAAGAACCGCTAAACCGCAGAGTGAGTTTGCATATGGTTTTGATGTTTCTGCAAGTAGCTACAGTACAACCGGTGGTACGCAAGAAGTGAATGGCTTTATTACTGGCGCACTCACCGATAACCTTGATGCTCGACTTGCTTTTATATACCGCGACAAAGACGGCTTCTACAAAAACACAATGGATGGCCCTGATGGCGCTGATCGCGAAGACAGTGGTATTCGCGCTAAGTTTCTTTGGCATGCCAGCGAAGATACCCGCGTAGGGCTAAAACTTGAATACATGGAGTATGAAGAGAACGGTTCAGACACAGCAGAAATAGGCGCCTTCGGTGGACCTCCGCTTTCTGCCTGGCAGGATATTGCAACAGCATCCGGCGCTGATGGCAGTACAATCACTGAAGCGGCGTTAGATTGGGTTGTACACTATAATTGTGGGCCAGCAACTGATGCTGAAGGTAATGACATTGGGTCGTTTTGCCCCTCAAGGGATCAGGAATCTACCAATGTAACTCTCGATATTGAGCATGACTTTACGGCCGGTACCCTGACCATGATTTCAGCTCTACAAAATTATGAATACGATCATCAGTTTCAAGGGCTGGATATGGGTTTTGCCAACCTGTTTCGTGCCATTAGACAAGAAGAATACGACGGATTCAGTCAGGAAATACGCTTCACCTCTGAAGAAAGTGACACCTTCGATTACATTGTTGGTATGTACTATGAAGATAGTAGCTTGATGCGGGATCAAACCTCTCACTTTAATTTAGCCGCTATTGGGGGCGAGGTTTATACGGAAGAAGAGCCATGGACTCAAGACACCCAAACTCTCGCTCTGTTTGGACAGGCACGTTGGAAACTTACCGACGATTGGACAGCCATACTAGGTGGCCGTTGGTCGCAAGAAGACAAAGATTTTGCATTCCGTCGATACCTTAAGGAATATCAAACCCAAAACGTGTTGGGCGAAGATGAGGTTAACCGTGAGGAAAGTAGAAGTGAAAGTAAATTCACGCCCTCATTCACCGTTCAATGGCAAGCATCTGACGATATGAACCTTTTTGCTACCTACGCTAAAGGGCATAAAACCGGCGGTTTCAGTGACCGTATAGAAGATCCAGAGGGCGATATTGAATTCGATGCAGAAGAGGTTTCCAGTATTGAATTAGGTGCTAAAACCACATGGCTAGATGGTGCCTTGAGCCTAAACGCTAACTATTTTTCGATGGACATTGAAGGGTTGCAGCTTTCCACACAGCTTGAAGGTACCGTGGCAGCATTTACCGTAGACAATGCAGCCGACAGCACCACTGAAGGTATTGAAATTGAAATGAAGTTTTATGCGCATGAGAACTGGAATTTAGGAGGCAACTACTCGTATACAGATGCCAGTTATGATGAGTTTATCGGGGGAGCAGACTGCGCCGAGCGCCTACGTAATAGCGATGGCGTATGTGACCTAAGTGGTGAACCTTTAATATTTGCACCTAAAAATAAATGGTCATTGTTTGCTGAATACTATCATGATGACTTGTTTGGTGACTGGGATTTCAATGCAAGAACTGACATTGCGTTCACCGATGAACACTACACCGACATTTCCTATTTTGATGGCGCTAAGCAAGGTGACTATACTACATACAATGCCAGTATGCGGGTCGTCTCTCCAAACGAAGATATTACTATCTCGCTTATCGGCAAGAACTTAACGGATGAGAAAATAATGGCGTGGGGCATCCCTTCTGGCCCGAATATTTTAGCGGCTATGGCCCCTCCTCGTGAACTAACGCTGAAGGTGAGTTACCGCTATTAAACGGCAGCCTGTTTAACACAACAGCCGACATGCCTCTGAAGGGCCAGCGTTGTCACTAGCGCTGGCCTTTTTTATTTGCCTTAATAATTTATAAGTACTACTTGAAGCGTATTTATTGTCTTGCCTAACAATAATGTTTTTACATACGTTTTTCTGTTGGTATCCCACTGTTGGGAGTTTATATTCAAAAAAAAATTATCGTTAAATTATCTGCATGAAATACTTTTCAACGTCTACATCATCCTTCTTCCGGTGGCGCTCTATATAGAGCGGCACTGAATTCTTACATTCTTAAGCTGCTGGAAGGTAGCTAAGACTGTAATTTCTTTTATATCTCCAGTAGCGATCTGTTCAACCTAGGAGATATACCCATGAACACAAAACAAGGTGCTGATAAGCCGGAGATTATTCTGACCGGAGACAGAGCGACAGGGCCGTTACATCTCGGTCATTATGTCGGTTCTCTAAAGCAACGCGTAACTTTACAAGAAATTCACGAGCAAACCATTCTTGTGGCTGATATGCAAGGTCTTACTGATAATGCTTACAATCCGAAAAAAGTATCATCCAACATTTTAAATATCGTTGCTGATTATCTAGCTGTTGGTATCGCCCCCTCTAAAACAACTATTTGCCTTCAGTCACAGCTCCCCCCCCTTGCTGAGTTGACTATGTCTTACAACAACCTTGTAACCATCAGTCGGCTAGAGAGAAATCCGACCGTTAAGAGTAAAATCCAAAACAAAGGATTTGAACGATCTATCTCCGCAGGTTTTCTAACATACCCTATATCGCAAGCAGCTGATATAACAGGGTTTAATGCATCTTTAGTGCCTGTTGGAGATGACCAGTTACCCATGCTTGAACAAACTAATGAGATAGTGAGAAAGGTTAACTCACTAGCAGGACGTATTGTCCTAAGTGAGTGTAGGCATTTACTAAGTAATGCGCCGCGGCTTCCTAGTACAGATGGAAAAAATAAGATGTCTAAGTCGCTGGGCAACGCAATTAACTTAGGAGCTACTGAAAAAGAGATCTCCGCAGCTGTAAAATCCATGTATACCGACCCTAATCACCTAAAGGTTGAAGACCCCGGTAAAGTCGAAGGAAATATCGTTTTTACTTATCTCGAAGCCTTTCATCCTGATGAGGGCTATATCAGCCAGTTAAAAGAGCACTATCGTCGTGGAGGTCTTGGTGACGGTACAACGAAAAAAGTACTGGAAGAGTGTTTGCAGGATATGCTTCGACCTATAAGAAAAAGAAGAGGCGAGTTTTTAAATGATAAGGCTCAACTAGTAGATATTTTAATCAAGGGAAGCCAAATTTCTAGAGAGAAAACAGCGGAAGTACTTTTCAATGTTAAAGATATTTTTGGATTGAATATTTTCTGAGTAACTTATTTTCAACAGCCAGCTTTTAGAGGTTCGATACCTGAATTTCTAGAAGAAGCTGTTTCTGTAAACGTGATAAGAATAAATTATTTGAGTGTAGTAGATATAGGTTAGACAAGTAATAAAAAAGCTGCATGCCATCATCGGCCATGCAGCTTAGCAAACATTCACTTACAGCTGAATATTAGGGGCGTTGTTCTTGCTTCGGGTATTTCCCCATAGCCAAGAAAAGTAGAATACAAAGAACCATCATCCCTATGGATATCATTAATATTGTACTGTATCCACCCGCACCAGCCTTACCATAAATTGGAGGCGCAACACCTGCTCCTACCGCAAAAAAGGCAAAGATGCCGCCAAATACAGAAGAGTAATGACGTGGACCAAAATATTTTCCGGTGAGATACGCGAGCAAATCTAACTCGGCGCCAGCTGCCAACCCCAAGGTAAGTGCTACCATCACCGCCACCGTCACTGATCCAGGCATCCAAACCAGAAGTGATATAGAAATAATAGGCAAAAGGAAAATCACCGACGCGACACCGGGAGCCCAAAAACGGTCTACCAAAGCGCCGACAGCTAAGCGGCCAATGATAATGGTTACCCCTAAAACAGAGGCCACCCACGCAATTGTGCCGCCTTGCAAGCCTTTACTTAATAAAATAGGTTTGAAGTTAGACAATAAGCCAACAATGACAACCGCAGTTAAAAACAACACAAACCCGAGGATCCAAAACTGTTTGCTCTTCATGGCTTCTCGGCGAGATACTCCCCACACACCTTTGTCACTAACGTTCGCCTCTTTCGCAACAGCATTAGGAGAGCGTTTAAATAAAGCGATAACAAAGGGTAAGGAAATCACCACCAGGCCAATACCGATAGCTTGATAGGCGGTTCTCCAACCGAACTCAGCAATTAAGTAGCTTGCTGAAGGAGGTAGCACCAATGCGCCTAAGCCTGTCCCCGTCATGGTCAGGCCAATGGCTTTACCTTTGTGCTCAACAAAGTAGTCGTTGAGAATAGTGGTCCAGATAATGGGCAAAGAGCCTGCCCCAAGGATGGCTAATAGAACAAAACTGGCATACCACAATAAAAGAGAGCCATTATTCATGGAAATTGCGATATAGCCCACCGCGTGCCCTAACAGCCCGATTATACCCAACTTTCGAACACCGTATTTTTCGACTAACGAGCCAACAATGGGCCCACACAGCAACCCCATACACATGAGCACTGTGTAACTAAAGAAAAACTGCGTTGCGCTCCAGCCAAACTCTTGAGTTACCGCACCTACAAAAAAGCCCTGCGTGTAATTTGTTGCCGTAAGCAACCCACACATTGTACCTAAGGTTGCTGCCAGCAGCGGCCCCCACCCTTTCTTAAATTCATCCATTGTATACCTCTACGCATTATTATTTTCTTGTTAATAATTTATTAAAAACAAGAAAATAAACCAGTGCGTAATACTTCAATTTCGATGACTTTTTCTATCCTACCCAACAATATGAAAGAAATAATGGGGTCAGAGTTAATTACCGTGAACGTATGCTCGCAAAAAGTACTCTGACCCCATTAATTTACTTGTTTTACCTAACATCAAAGAAGCTGAATGAGGGAGTTGGCGAGCGGCTTTATCACATCGTTATCGCTCCAGTACCCGCCATGGCTAGCAGGGTTCCAGGACGTGAGTAGCTTGCCAGCGTTAATGGCGTGATCGTGAACAATATGATAACTGTCATCTAACTGCCGAAGCGGCCAGCCAAGTACATCATCTGCATCATAGTAATTATCCCATTTAAACTCATGTAGGTGGTTAGCATCAAAGCACTTTCGTTGAGCAAACCCGCCATTAAATAGAGGAATATTACAGCCTGTTGTAACCAAATTTCTCAGAGAATGGAGTTTAAGAAATGCCTTTTCATTCTCCGTATAGCTATTAAAACTGGGATTTTTTTCTAAAGAGAAAAAATACTTATCATGCCCTGCATCCCAAAGGTAATTTGAGATAACTTGGCAGCCAAGAGATTGCGCTACAATAACAACGGGTTTGGTGGGGTCGTTCCCTAGCTCATTTAAAGCGGTCATCAAACAATCGCGAATGGCGTACTGCGTGTCCAAATACAGGTTAATGTCTCTGTGCGCACTATGCTCAAGAGAGGCAGCATCACTAAAACTATATAAAAACCACTGTCTCAAGCCGTGCCAGTCAATATCATTGTTCGGTTCAGATTTGATTTTTTTCCACAACTGCTCTTGATTGTTATGTGTTAAGGAATAGTAGTCTACGACTTGAAATGAAACCTTATGCCATGCGTCACCCATTCGTTTAGCTAGCTTTTCTTGCAAATCTTCCTCATAGCCTTGCTTGAAAGCACCCATTCCATGCAAAGTAATTAATGCCACCTCTTTCATCTTTAGCTCCTTACTCTTTTTTCTCTCGTTCCTTGTATGTGGTGACGCTGGCGTCCGACTTCTCTCACTCTTCACACCATAGAAAAAGAGTTAGGACAATGCGTCGACTTACCCGCATTACGCCGCAGTGAAAATTAATCTTGCCCAAGACTTTGGGCGCACGAGTAAAAAACAAGCTGTGAAAGTTGTAAGTAACGCACTTCCTAAAGACTTGTCGGAGACAGTTAAAATGGGAACCTAACTTCGAAGCAAAGACGCGGTAGGAAAACCTAATTAAGTTGGCCACCAACGTGGCACATGTTTAAGTTTTACTACCACTATTTGTCGTTACCAGTTACAAATCACTCCACCGTAACACTTTTTGCGAGGTTTCTTGGCTGATCCACATCCGTCCCTTTAATTAACGCGACGTAGTAAGACAACAGCTGTAGCGGCAGTGTGTATACAA
>Ga0208029_1000462_pt1 | contig 25197 bp, 37 predicted proteins | sample MalvireepMed_s12_FD_184242 | JGI IMG/M metagenome (GOLD analysis project Ga0208029, IMG submission 184242) | Marine viral communities from the Global Malaspina Expedition - Malaspina viral metaG DeepMed_s12 (SPAdes) (version 2) | ecosystem: Environmental > Aquatic > Marine > Oceanic | place... | reverse complement strand
CGGAGCACTGTTTACCGGCAGCTTCGACGTTTGCAAAAATTGCCACGACTATTGAAATCGTTTTTTGGCCATCCGGATTTGGCTTATATCTCCGGGTAATGTTCGCTTACTTTATTTCGAATTAGTAAGTCTCGCACCAGTTTGTGGCTAACGCCGAGCACAGCGGCGACCGGCCGCTAAAGATCCTTTCCAATCCAGACCGCCCGGCCTATTACTTCCAGGTCGTTAACCTCGTCCATGCTGACCTCAATGGGTGGGTAAGCCTTGTTGTCGCTGATCAGGAGCACCTGGCTTCCCAGGCGAGTCTGGATACGCTTGATAATCAGGTGATCATTAGTGCGGATCACATAGATGGACCCATCACGCAATTCTTTCTGGCTGGTGTCAATCATTACCGTGTTATTGTCGTCAATGGTCGGCTCCATGCTGTCGCCCTTGGCGAAGACGAGCGCTAGGTTCTTCACCTTAAGCCCCCGATACCTCAACCACTTATGCCGGAAAGCCAGTTTTCGCGTGGCATTCTCCGGCCCCGGCAGCGCCCCATCACCCGCTGCCACCTGGATGTTGTAGCCGGGCACCATGGCGAACTCATCATCTAGGGAGGCTTCGTCGGCCTTTTCATCTGCCCGCATGCTCCCTTCGCCAGATACCAGCCAATCAAGGCTTACACCGCTTGCCCTGGCCATGGCCAAAGCTTTGTCTATACCTGGCAGAGATCCATTTAGGTACTTGCGCACCAGGCTCTCACCGATTCCGCACTTTTTTGCGAACCTGTTGGTGGATTCGTTCCCGATAGCGATTCTAAGTCGCTCTGAAAAGAGTTCAGGGTTGTAGGGCTGAATGTCTGAACTAAGTTCAGAGTGCTTTTCTTCGCCAGACATAACACTTAACCGCCTGTTAAATAAGGGCTTTACATTAAAAACGCCACTTTGGTGCGAGCATAAGAACTCTGAACCGAATTTATTAGCACCAAGGAGTTGTTTTCTCTCGGTCTATAGTGCTAACCTGTTTACGTAAAGCAGTGACCCACACGCTTACATAAAACTGGTTAACAAGAGGCTAAAAAAATGAGCAAGTCAGAGACCCGCTCAAAACTTCAAGACTGGCACCGCCAAGACATTGCCGCCGAGATCCGCAAATGCGGTATCAGCGTGGCCGAGCTGGCGCGCCGGAACGGCTACAACAACCCCACCACGTTTTACAACGTTTTCAAGATGCCGTACCCGAAGGTGGAGCGCATTGTGGCTGAGTTTCTGGGGGTGGAGCCCCAGGTAATCTGGCCAACTCGCTATGCACGCCATACGCACGCTCAGTGTAACACCGCTCCTTTCGCCAGACAGCAAGTTGAATCTACTTCGTGCCATGGGTGAATCCTCAGTTTGAGACTTGCCTTCAGGTTATGCCCTGAAAGCGACACCGAACAGGCACAAATCACCTTTTTGTTTGGCTCATGAGTTTGGAGCGGCACCACAAATGACACGCAAAAACTGGAAACACGAACGGGCAATTAGCCTTCGGCGAGGCATGGAGCTGAACGTTCAGCACGCCCGCGAGAAGCTGAACCGCAGCGTGGATCGCATTGCCGACCTGATGGGCATGCCCAGTCATTTCACGCTTTATAAGTATCTGGAAAGCGGGCGTATGCCTGCAATCTTAATCCCTGCGTTTGAGAACGCCTGCGGCGCACACTTCGTAACCCAATACCTCGCCACCAGCTCCAACCGGATGCTGGTTGAAATCCCGGTTGGCCGTCGCGCCACCCATAAGGAACTGAACGAGGTCAGCGCCTACACCAACCAGGTGATGGGCATGCTGATTGATTTCTACGAAGGGCGGTGTGAGCAGGAAGAGGTGGAGGGCGCACTGACCATCTTGATTGAGGATCTGGCTCATCAGCGCGGAAACGTAGCAAAGCATCAGCAGCCTGAGTTGCTCTTGGGAGGTGACCAGTGAGCAAAGCAGCGCTAAATCAGAGCGTACTCCATGACAGCAAAACAAGAGGCCGCTGTGAACGTAACCGCCAGGCAAGCATGCGCTTTCGTGAGCAGCATGACCTTCACGAAGGCTATCTCATCTGCTTTCGCGGCCAGGTGATCATGTGGGCGCTGGACCTACCTGAGCCTTCCGGCTTTATGCCTGGCTGTTTCGCATTCAGCGACGAAGGCAGCGAGTTTACGGCCATAGACGGCAACGACCTTCAGGGCGCCAAGCTTTGGGAGTGCATGTCATGAAAGAGTGGTTCACAGCGAGCGAGCTGGCCTCGGCGAAACTTCCTGCCATGCCGCAAAGCGAAGCAGGGATGATCAAAAAAGCCAAGCGCGAATCCTGGGAGGCTCAGCAGCGCATGGGTCGCGGTGGCGGCTTTGAATACCACATCAGCAATCTGCCGTTTGAAGCGCGCAGGGCGTTAGAAAGCCGCATGGCTGGCGAGCTTCTAACGCGAGCTGTGGAGCCGGCGCAACAGTTGGCACCCGCCGTTAAGGCGTTTGGCAGCCTACCACTAACGGAGGCGCAGCGATCGGCCGCGGATGCGCGGGTAACCATTATCAACTCTATCCGGGGCCTAGAGGCTCAGGGCATAACCCAGCAGGCCGCCATGACAACCCTGCTCACCCATGCCGAGGTGGGGCAGTTGGCGATCAGCAACCCGGCGCTGGACAAGGCTTTACGCATGACCAAAGACAGGCGCGGGAGAGGCGGGAATTCGCCTTACCCCAGTCTGCGCAGCTTAAAACGCTACCTCTACACAGACGTTAAGCAGCTGGCCCCAAAGAAGCGCCAACCCGATCCGGTACCGGTCTGGGCAAACGATTTCCTGATGCGCTGGCAGCGCCCGGAAAAGCCGTCCATCAACGCTGCCCACGCAGAAATGGTGGCGAACTGGCAGGGCGAGGGCAAGCCGCCCAGCATTGATTCGGTGCGCCGTTTTCTCAAGAAAATGGGCAACATCGCCAAGAACCAGGGCCGCATGGGCGCCCGCGAGCTGAAAAACATCCTGCCGTTCACTCGGCGCGACTTCAGCAAGTTGTTGCCGGCGGACATTTACAGCGCCGACGGTCACACCTTCGATGGCGAGGTTCAGCACCCACTGCACGGGCGGCCCTTCCGGCCAGAGGTGACTACCTGGATAGACATCGCTACCCGGCGAGTGGTGGGCGTTTCCGTGGCCTTGGCTGAGAGCGGTATTGCGGTTTTGGACGCTTTCATGGATGCCTGCGGAAAGGCAGTGCCAGCGATCAACTACGTGGATAACGGCTCCGGCTACTGCAACGCCATGCTCAAAGACGAAGCCACCGGAGTAATGGCCCGCCTGGGCACCACCATGACGCACTCCATCCCTTACAACTCGCAAGCGCGTGGCGTGGTTGAGCGTGTACACCAAACCCTTTGGGTGAGTGGCGCCAAAACTCTGCCGGGCTATATGGGGGCTGACATGGATCAGCAGGCGCGTCAGAGCCAGTTCAAGATGAGCCGGAAGGCTATCCGTGAAGGCGGCACCATGCACTTGATGGGTTTTCCTGAGTTCATGGAGTGGGTGCATGCGCGAGTGGATTGGTACAACAGTCGGCCCCACAGCACCCTGCCGAAAGTGACTGATGCCACCGGCAAGCGCCGCCATGCAACCCCGGACGAGCAGTGGCAAATGTTCGTAGACCAGGGCTGGCAGCCGGTAATGCTAACTGGCGATGAAGCCGCCCAGATCTTCCGTCCGAGGGTTACCCGTAAGGTTCGCCGTGGCGAGATCGAGCTTTTCGCCAACCGGTATTTCAGCAATGAGCTGACCGAGTGGCACGGCGAGGAGGTTCACGTGGCTTACGACCTGAACAACGCCAACCACATCTGGATCTTTGAGCCAGAGCACGACCGCCTGATATGCCGCGCGGAGTGGAACGCTAACCGCACCGACTACTACCCGGTTCCGTTTGTTGAGCAGGCGCGCGAGAAGCGGTTTGAAGGCCGACTGCGTCGCAAGGAGGCTCAGATTCAGGAGATTGAGGAAGAGCGCCGTGGCCAGCCGCTGCTGGAGCACGACAACAGCATGAGCCTGGGCGCCCTGGGCACGATTAATGGGGAGCTGATACGAGCGCAATCACGCAGTCTGCATCAGCCGGTAGAGGAGGAGATTTTGCCGCTGAGCCGGTTCGAAAGCATGACTCCCGACCAGCGTTACACCCTATACCAAGAGTATGCCAGCGGTGCCAGGCCGATCGATAGCGATGCGAAAGACTGGGTGGAGCGTTACCCGAGAAGTGCCGAATACCGATCAAAGAAGCGCAGGGAAGAAGATTTTGACGACTGGGGCCCAGCGGTTGCAGCCCGATGAGCCCCAAACAATCACCAGAAAAGAGCGATATGAATATGTTGAACGAGAAAGTATTGGCCGTCAACGGCGTAGCTGAAACTGCAAACCTGGGCCTGTGCGATGTGGCTCTTGAGCGCGCCATTGATCGCACCGGCAGTCTGCCGGGCATGGTGTGTCTGTATGGCCCGAGCGGGTTTGGTAAATCGGTAGCGGCTACCCATGTAGCCTGCCGCCGCCGCGCCTACTACGTGCAGGCCAAAAGCGTGTGGACAAAGAAGCATACCCTGCTGGCCATTTTGCATGAAATGGGCATGCAGCCGGCGAAGACCATCCCGGAAATGCTGGACCAGGCAGCGCAGGAGCTGGCGATGAGCGGCCGCCCCCTGATTATCGACGAGATGGATCACCTGGTAGAGAAAAAGGCGGTGGAGTTGATTCGCGATCTGTACGAAGCCAGTCACGCCCCGATTCTGATCATTGGCGAAGAGCAAATGCCCACCAAGCTTAAAAAATGGGAGCGCTTTCACGGTCGGATTCTGAGCTGGGTGGGGGCGCAGCCAGTCACCTTGGAAGATGCGGTGAAACTGGCACCGCTGTACGCCCCGGGCGTGGATATCGCGGAAGACCTGCTAGCACACTTGGTAGAAATTTCCGGGGGCAGCGTTCGCCGGGTGGCGGTGAATCTGGAGTTGATTGCCGACGCTGCCACCGCTGCGGGCGCATCGCGCATTGATCGCAAAACATGGGGTCGCCGAGAGCTTTACACCGGAGAAGCACCGAAGCGGAGGTTGGCATGAGTACAGCTGTAGCCAACCGCCAGGGCTATCGCAAGCCCGCGCAAATGGAATTGATTGGTGGCAAGCCTCCGCGCCAGCGCGTGTGGGAGCAAATCCGGAAGTTCAAACTGAAGTTCCGCATTTACGATGTGGCCCGGGCCGCCAATGTGGATGACGAAACCGTGAAAACCTACATCCAGAGCCTGATGGCCGGGGGATACGTGGTGCGCCTGACCGACGAGCGTTACGAGCGCTCGGACTACCAGCTGATTAAAGACACCGGCATCGAGGCCCCACGCTTAACCCGCGATGGCCAGCCGGTCACCTCCGGGATGGGCCAAGAAGCCATGTGGCGCTGCATGCGCATGCTTGGCGCACTGGATGCCAGGCAGTTGGCCGCACACGCCAGCAGCTCCGGAATAGAAGTAAAGGTCACCTCTGCCAAGCGTTATGTGCACATGCTGAAAAAGGCGGGGTACCTGGAGGTGGTAGAGCCTTGCAACCGCCGCAAGGGGCGCATGGAGAAGTTGTGCCTGATCCCCCGCATGGACACAGGCCCGCGCCCGCCCCAGATTCAAAACGTGAAAACCGTGTACGACCCGAACTTGAACAAGGTGATGTACGCCGACGAGCCGGAGGAATTGCTGTGAAGAAGCCTGATATCAGCGCCTGGGGCCCAGAGCCGCCCGAGTTTATCCGCGTGTTGGCTCGACTTGTTGCCCAGGCGGGCAGCAACCACGCGGCAGCCGAGCGAATCGGCGTGAACCGCGCCAGCGTCAGTACTTTGCTTGCCAACAAATACCCGGCCAATACCGGTCGAATGGAGAAGGCCATTATGACTTGGGCATCTTTTGTGGATTGCCCGGTGTTGGGCGAGATCACTGGCGAGCAGTGCCAAAAAGAGCGCGCCAAGCCATTCATTGGCAGCAACCCGACCCGTATTCGCCTTTACCGAGCGTGCCGAAGCTGCCCGCGCAACCCGGCAGCCATGGGAGATAACCAGTGAAAATGTACCCAACCGCCTATCTGGAGCATTACGCCGACCAATACGCGAGCCACATGCTCTACAAACACGGCGTAAGCCTGGACCAGTATCTGGCCGATCCGGCCCGGTATGAGCACCTGTTGGGCGCTCCGTTCCCGCTGATGCCAGCACAAACCACGGTCCGCGTGAGACTCATTCGGGAAGAAATCCTGCAAGAACGGGCCGAAGAAATCACCCGGGAGCTGGACGACCTGCCGCGCAACAATGTGCGGCCGTTCGAGCCCCTGCGCCACCTGAGGCACCCCAAAAGACGCGGCAGGCTGAGCTGTTTCAAGCGCACCACCCGTCCGCAACCCCAAACCACGTGAGGTTCTGAGTTATGAGCGAAGTAGCCCAGGCGGATAAGTTCCGCCGCAACGCAAAAGGCCACTGGGTACCGGTGGACCAAATCAAAGACATCGACCGGCTGCGTGATGACCTGGTGCAGCGGGTGATCGGCAAGGTGAAAACCCTGCAAGACGAGATGCGCCGGGTAAAAGCGGAGATTTCCAGCGAGGTAGAAGCCTTCCTGGAACTGAGCGCCCGCGAGTACGACACGGCCTACGGCGGCAAGAAAGGCAACGTAACCCTGGCCAGCTTTGATGGCCAGTACCAGGTAAAGCGCGCCGTGGCCGACCATCTGGCGTTTGACGAACGACTTCAGGTAGCTAAGGAGCTGATTGACCAGTGCATTCACGAGTGGACCGCCGGCAGCAGCTCCGAAGTGCAGGCCCTGGTTGAACACGCCTTCCAGACCGATAAGGAAGGCAAGATAAGCACCGCCCGAGTGCTGGGCCTTCGCAGCCTGAACATCAAAGACGAGAAGTGGCAGCAGGCCATGCAGGCAATTATGGATTCCATCCAGATCACCGGCAGCAAGAGCTATCTGCGCTTCTACGAGCGGCAGGGCGAAGACGGCCCGCACCGCCAAATCCCGCTCGACGTAGCGGCCCTTTAACCAAGCAACCCCCGCAAACCTAAGAGGAATACAACGTGAACAAAGCACAACTGACTGAAGCCCTGATCAAGCGCCACCACGAACTGCGCGAAAGCTGCCAGATCAGCAAGGCCGATATGACCGCCGTTCTGGCCGCCCTGGGCGATGTGGTTGCCTCAGAGCTGCGCCAGGGCAATGAAGTAGTCCTGCCGGAGATCGGCAAGCTGGTGGTTTCAGAACGCGCCGCTCGCACCGGCCGCAACCCGCAGACGGGTGAAGAGCTGACGGTTCCGGCGTCTCGGGTAGTGAAGCTCAAGCCAGCCAAAGCGCTGAAGGATCGGGTGAATCATGGCTGAAACCACCGGAATGAAGGTAGGAGCCAGGGCCACCATCACCCTGGAATCGCTAGAAAAGGGGTTCCAGGTCGGGCTGGACTTTCACGGCGACAAAATGGGCGAAGACCCAACCATCGTGCAAGTCCTGGCAATGGTTGGGTGCGACGCCATCCGCGAAGCGATACGTGAAACGTTCGACGTGCAGCAGGAGCAATGCGTTAGTAGATCCAACCAAAAACACTAAGCGAAACGCCCCAGCCGGGGCGTCTGCCGGGCGTGGTGGCCCGGTACTGATGAGCAGCCGAATTCATAAAGCCAGGAGCCTGACAGCGATGACGGATGAGCATAAAAGCAGTTTCGAGTTGAACGACGCACCCTTGCAAATGTATGCAATTTATTCCGGACACCGGCTGATAACAGCGCCATACAAAGACTCCTGCGGCCAATGGGTGGCTCTGCGAGTTGAATGGAACGGAGGATTGCAAGGGTCAACCGTTCAACTTACCCGCGACGACGCTGTGAGGCTTGCGAAGAGACTTCTCGCAGCTGTAGACGGAAACGGCCAGGCTGACATGTTCTTTGAGTGGGAGGGCAGCCTTGAGTCTAGGATTTTTGATCCCACAAGCTGCCGCAACGGAGTCGCTAAATGAGCAACCGCAAAGGCGTACTCGCCCAGATCCACATTGCCCGTAAAGAGCTGGCGCTGGACGAAGATACCTACCGCCAGATGATCGCCACCGTTACCGGCGGCAAGCGCTCCTGCTCTGACTGCAACGTGGCAGAGCTGCACAAGATTGTGCAGCACATGAAGGAACGCGGCTTTAAGGCCAAGCCCCGGAAGCGCGTGGCGCAGTACCCTGGCAAGCCGCACAACCTGGACGCCCAGCCCATGCTGCAGAAGATTGAGGCCCTGTTGGCCGAGCTGAAAGCCCCGTGGAGCTACGCCGACGCCATTGCTAAGCGCCAGTACAAGATCGAGCGCTGCGCGTGGCTTAAAACCGTGGAGCAATACACCGGTTTGATTGCAGCTCTCGATGTTGAGCTGGAGAAGCGCCGCCTGCTGAGCGCGTTAGAGCGCTGTCTGAAAGATCAGAATCTAACGCTTGAAGACGCAGAAAAACAGTTTTCTGGCCTGCCGAAGAACTGGCGAAGAAACAGGAGGATGCTGGCTCGGTTGTGTGCCCACTACATGGGCTCGGACCAATGGTTGGAAGAGCACCGGAAAGGGGCGGAAAAATGAAACTAGGCCGCTGCCCCGTTTGCCATAGCCACCTGCACCTGGATGCGCTGATCCAGGACGACGCCGGCAGTGAGCTGCTGGGCCTGCTGTCCGGCCTCGGTCGGCCCCTGGCTAGGCCGCTGGTGCAATACCTGGCGCTGTTTCGTCCTGCAAAGTCAGACCTCAGTAATGCCCGAGCCCTGAAGCTGGCCCAGGAGGCGCTGGCCATTGCCGACCGTGACAGCCTGGTGGCGGCACTGCAGGACACAGTCCGCAGCCTGCATGAGAAACGCCAGAGAGGCGAAAACCACCCGCTCAAGAACCACAACTACCTGAAGCAGGTGCTGGCCAGCGTGGCACCTGACGCCCGCAGGCCAGCCGCCGAGGCAGATGGCGGCCGGCCGACGGTAACGGAGAAAAAGCAGGGCATGGAGGAAAGCCCCGAGGAGGCCCAGCGCAAGTGGGAAGCCCATATGCGCCGGCTTGGTGTAGACCCAAACCAGTATAAGGTGAAGAAATGACCGCTGAAGCTGAACTGCTGCCGGCCTCCATGGCCGATCTTGCGGAGGTTATTGGCCTGCCTGCCGTGCTGAAGCTGATGGACGCATTTGGAGGCACCGAGTTCTGGGTGCCCCAGCGAATGCCTCACCACCACCCGCTGGTGGACGCCGTAGGCGCAGAGGCCGCCCAAACCCTCAGCGAGTATATGGCCGGCGAGCGACTGAAAGTGCCCAGGGGCAAGCACCTGAAGACCGAGATCCGCAACCGCGCTATCCGCCGGGAGCGGAATGGCGGTGCCAAGCTGTCCGAGCTGGCGCTGAAGTACGAGCTGACCGATCGGCAGGTGATGAAGATCTTGAACGCCAACCCGGAAGACGACAACCAGGGAGACCTGTTTGAATGAATCTGGCCACCATGCCAGACAGTCAGCGCGCAGAGATTGAGCAAGATAAGCAGCGCTGGCACAGGGCCTGGCAAATGATTCGCACCATGCGCCCGCCAGAGATCCGCGCCTGGCTCGGTAGAATCGAAGATGAGGCGGAGCGAGATGATTGGCGCCGCAGACTGAACGCCATAAAAAACAAAGCCCGGCTGAGCGGCGCCGACCGCAAAAGGCGCCGGTAGCATGGGCGCACCCAGTCGTGGGTTTACCGGTTACGATTTTTGAGCCATCGTTAAGACCAAACAATGGAGGTAAGGCTATGAAGCAGTTTTTGGCAGTATTTGTATTTGGGCTTGCTCTGTCCTTCCACGCCGTGGCTGAGAGTTCTGACCTTGATCCCGGCATCAATTGGTCAGAAATGACCGAAGAGGATGCGTTCTACTGGAAAATCCAGAAGGATAAGCCGGCTTTTCGTCATGCGTGCGCCGTAGCACTTGCTGGCGGAGCGTTCGAGGAAAAGGCAGATATAGAGTCTCTATGCCAAAAGGCTCGCAACACCCCGGAGATAAAGGCTGCTATCGCCGCCCTGAAAAAAGCAATGGCGACAATGAACCAAGAGCGCCGGGAGCGACTGCTTAGCGGAGAGGCTCCCATAGGCTCACCCAAGGCAGCCGTTTACCTGGCATGGGGAAAGCCAAACAACACAAAACGCACTATCACCAAAGACATGGTTGTGGAGCAGATCATGTTTGATGATCGTATCGCGTTCATTGAGAGCGGCGTGCTCACCATGATTCAGGAGTGAGACGGGGCGCGCGCCGCCCCTTGCCAACCTTTCGAACCTGCCGTATTGTTCTCCTGCTCACACCCTAGCAACACCCCGAACCCTTGCAGGTTCCCGCCTCCCAGCCCGCTCCCTACTCTGGGAGCATGAAAAAAATACAGCTTTCTCCCAATTTCTATCTTCACGAGTTCACCCGCTCCCAGGCGGCCGCCCGCCATGGCATCGAGATTGAGGCGCCAGAGGGAAGCGAGGTGTTCACAAACCTTCAACACCTGGCTTGCGTGGCGCTGCAGCCGGCCCGGGACGCTCTCGGACCGATCTTTATCAGCTCCGGATACCGTCCTGAAGCTCTGAACACCGCCATCGGCGGCAGCCGCACCAGCGCCCACGTGCATGGCTGCGCGGCGGACATCTCCGTGGTCGGGCGCAGCCCGCTGGAGGTCGCCCAGTGGTTTGCCGAGAGCGAAATCCCCTTTGACCAGGTCATTCACGAGTTCGGCCAGTGGGTACACGTCGGCATGGCCAAACCGGGCGCAGAGCCGCGCCGGCAACTGCTCACCGCCGTGCGCAAACCGGGCCGGACTCACTACGTGTATGGCATTCACTCAGTGGAAGACGCATTGAGGATGGTGGCCTGATGGGCTGGAGCTGGGATGGCGTCAGAAGCCTGATTTCGAACACCGCGCCCATGCTGGGCGCGGCTTTGGGTGGCCCTGCCGGCGGGGCCGTTGGCGGCCTGATCGCCAAGGCCCTGGGCGTCGAGGAATCGCCGGACGCCATTGAGGCCGAGTTGCGCCGGGATCCTGCCGCACTGCTGAAGCTCAAGGGGCTGGAGGCAGACCTGGAACGAGCCCGCATCGAGACGCGGGGCCAAGTGGTGCAGGCAGAAGCCAAAGGCGAAAGCTGGCTTCAGCGCAACTGGCGACCGTTGACCATGCTCTGGTTCGGCGTACTGATCGGCGGCTACTGGTTCGGCTACACCCCGCCCAATCTCTCTGAAGAGTCCATTCTCTCGCTCTTCGGGCTGATGAAGCTGGGCCTGGGTGGCTACGTAATTGGCCGCTCTGCCGAAAAGATCACCCAGCACGCCACCGGCAGTGGTCTGTTAGAAAAGCTCGTCAAAGGGAAGGGCTAACACCATGGATGAAAGGCAGTTTGAGCAGGCGCAAGCCCTCACCGAACGCCTGACCCAAGCAGGCATTGAGCAGGCCATGCAGTGCCACCTTGAGCCGCCAATGGAGATGAGCGGCCGGCGGTTCTGCCTTGATTGCTGCGACGAGATAGCCATGGCCAGGCTGAGCGCCAACCCTCGGGCAGTGCGTTGCGTAGACTGTCAGAACGACCACGACCGGAGGCACCGTTGATGGATCTTTCGCAGTTTGATGCCTCCTACGCCAAGCTGGCCCTGGACATTGCCCAGCTGGGCGGCCTGGTGGCGCTGGGGGTATACCAACACCTCACGAGTAAATCCAAGGCCAACGCCAGCGCCATCAACAAAGTTCGCACGGACCTGGAAGACTCGCAGGATCGCCTGGAAGAGCGAATCTCTCGGGCGGAGCGCCGGCAGGATGTGTTCGAGAGTCGCATGGATAATGCGCCAACCCACGCCGACCTATCCAAGGTTTACGACCGCCTGAACGACGTGGCGGAGGATCTTTCTTCTGTGGGTGGCCAGATGCGCGCCCTATCTCACCAGTTATCGATGGTCAACCAGTACCTGCTGAACCAGAAAGGAGGCCAGGGCCAGTGAATTACCAGGACTTCCAGACCGAAGGCCGCCGGCTCGGGATCTTGCGGATCCTCTCGCGGCGCAACATGTTCACCGCCAACGAGTACAGCCTGAACGACGAACTGGCCGGCAACTACGGCCATCACGTTAGCAAGGATTTGCTGCACAGCGATCTGTCCTGGCTTGAAGAGCAAGGGCTGGTTATGTGTCAGCAACCCCGAGCCGGCTGGCTTATTACCCTCACCACCCGAGGCAATGACGTGGCGGAAGGCCGCGCCAGGCAGCCCGGTGTTGCTGCGCCCAGGCCGGAGGTATAAGCATGCCGCCGCGCTCAAAGGTGTACGACTTGCCCCAGGAACTGCGAGACGAGCTGAACGAACGGCTGGTTACCAGCGGTTTCCAGGGTTACGAAGCCCTGACCGAGTGGCTTGCCGAAAACGGCTACAAGCTCTCGCGCTCCGCCGTGCACCGCTATGGCAGCGCCCTGCAGGAAGAGTTTGACGAAGCCATGAGCGCTGTGCGCAAGAGCACCGAGATGGCCAAGGCCTGGGCAGAGTCTGACGAAGACTCAAAAGGAGCGCTGATGGGCGCCACCTCCCAGATGGTTCAAAACCAGCTGATGCAGATCACCCTGGCGCTCAGCAAGGCTGAGCACGAGCCGGAGAAGGCCGCCAAGCATATGGCCACCGTTAGCCATGCCCTGGCTGATCTGGGCCGGATGACCATCAACCAGAAGAAGTGGGCGCGGGAGGTCCGCAAGGAAGTGGCCCGTGAGGCCGCCGAGAAAGCGGCAGAAGTCGCCAAGCGAGGCGGCCTGTCTGCCGAGGTGGTCAACGATTTGCGCCGGGAATTACTGGGGATTGCGTAGTGCCAAATAACCCGCTTTCTAACGTTCCAGCCGCCAACGCCGACGCTCCGCCGCCGGTGTTGTTGCCTTATCAGCAGGCTTGGATTGCTGACGACAGCCAACTGAAAGTCAGCGAAAAGAGCCGGCGAACGGGCCTCACCTGGGCCGAGTCTGCCGACGATGTGCTGATCGCAGCGGCGGCCAAGGGCGCCGGCGGCCAGAACGTGTATTACATCGGCTACAACCAGGACATGGCCATTGAATACGTGGAGGCCTGCGCCCTGTGGGCCAGAGTCTTTAACCACGCGGCCAGTGCCGTGGAAGAGGGCCTGTGGGAAGACGACAGCGACGATAAGCACATCAAGACCTTCACCATCCGGTTTCCCGACAGCGGCCACCGGATTGTGGCTCTGTCCAGTCGCCCCGCAAACCTTCGGGGTAAGCAGGGCGTGGTGGTCATCGATGAGGCCGCGTTCCACGACCAGCTCGGTGAGCTGCTGAAGGCCGCGCTGGCGCTGCTGATATGGGGCGGCAAGGTCCGCGTGATCAGCACTCACAATGGCGACAAGAACCCCTTCAATTTGCTGATCAACGACATCCGCGCCGGCCGGCGTAAGGGCTCGGTGCAGCGCATCACGTTCAAGGAGGCCGTAGCCCAGGGCTTGTATGAACGGGTGTGTATGCGGCTGGGCAAGCCCTGGACCAAAGCCGCCGAGGATGCATGGGTGGCAGAGGTTTACGACTTCTACGGCGCAGCCGCAGACGAAGAGCTGGACGCCATACCTGCCGAGGGCTCCGGCAACTGGCTGCCCAGGGCCTTGGTGGAGGACAGAACCCGCAAAGACATCCCAGTGCTGCGCCTGAAGCTGGATGACGCATTCAAGCAGTGGCCAACGGCCATGCGTGAGGCCGAAATCCGGGATTGGTGCGAAGAGCACCTGAAACCGCTACTGATGAACCTGCCGCCGGATCTCTGGCTGGCCTTTGGCGAAGACTTTGCCCGCCGGATGGACCTCACGGTGATTGTGCCGTTGCTGATCGGCCAGGACCTGGTGCGCCGAACGCCCTTTGTGGTGGAGCTGGCCAACGTGCCGTTTGAGCAGCAGCGACAGATTCTGCACTACATCCTGGACAGAGTGCCCCGCCTGCAGGGCGGCGCAATGGATGCGACCGGTAACGGCGCCTACCTGGCAGAAGTGACTGCCCAGGCATACGGCGGCCACCGGGTGCAGGAGGTGATGCTGTCTGAAGGCTGGTACCGGGAGAACATGCCGCCCCTGAAGGCTGCCTTTGAAGACGGAATGCTGGAGATGCCGGCAGACAGTTACCTGGTAGACGACTTGCGCGCCGTGCAGACCATCAACGGCGTGGCGAAAGTGCCAAACAATTCTCGCAAGGATGGGCGCCATGGGGATTTTGCCATTGCCCTGGCGCTGGCCTACGCGGCCAGCCGGCAGGATCCGGTCGATATTGAGTACACCGCAGCGCCCAGCCCCAAAAGCCGCTGGGATGCCGTAGAGAACAGCTGGGGCGACGACGATGACTTGCCCATTCAGGAGACAGGCGCATGGTAGAGATACTTGACCACCGCGGGGAGCCCATGCCCCGAAAAACCCGCAACGGCCCAACGGTGGAGCCGCAAACTGCCAGTGTTGGCTATCTGTACCGCGAGTTTGCAGACCACCCAAGCCGCGGCCTGACCCCGGCCAAACTGTCCCGCATTTTGGAAGATGGCGAACGCGGCCGGCTGGAAGACCAGGCGCGCCTGGCTGAAGACATGGAGGAGAAAGACGCCCATCTGTTCTCGGAACTGAGCAAGCGCCGGCGCGCTTTGCTGGGGCTGAACTGGCACCTCCGGCCTCCGGAAGAGGCCACGCGCCAGGAGAAGGAGTGGACCAGCCGCATTGAGCGCATTGTGCGGGCCCTGGACTGGGAGGAGATCGTGTATGACGCATCTGCCGCCATCCTCTACGGCTATGCCTGCCTGGAGTACAACTGGGAGCGCAGCGAGGGCCAGTGGCGCCTGAAATCTGCTGACTACCGACAGCCAGACTGGTTTATGACGCCCCAGAACGACAGAGACACGCTGGTGCTGCGAACGCTCGACGGCCGTGGCGAGCAGCTGCGCCAGTGGGGCTGGCTGGTGCACGTGCACAAAGCAAAATCTGGCTACCTGACGCGGGGCGGCCTGGCCCGCATCCTCGCCTGGCCGTACCTGTTCCGCAACTACTCCGCCAGGGATCTGGCTGAGTTCCTGGAGATTCACGGCCTGCCTCTTCGGCTGGGCAAGTATCCGGCCGGCGCCAGCGACACCGAGAAATCCACCCTGATGAAGGCGGTGGTTAACATCGGCCATGCCGCGGCCGGCATCATCCCTCAGGGCATGGAGATTGAGTTCCAGGAGGCGGCCAAAGGCAGCTCCGAGCCCTTTATGGCTATGATGCGCTGGGCAGAGGCCAGCATGAGCAAGGCTATTCTGGGCGGTACTCTCACCAGCCAGACCAGCGAAAGTGGCGGTGGAGCCTATGCTCTGGGGCAGGTACACAACGAGGTGCGCCACGACATCCTGGTTAGTGATGCCCGCCAGATTGCGCGCTCCATCACCCAGCACCTGGTGGATCCGCTCACGCGACTCAACACACCCATGCGACGACTGCCGTCGTTTGTGTTTGAGACTGAGCAGCCAGAAGACATCAAGCTGTATGCAGACGCCCTGCCCAAACTGGGGCGGGCCTTGAGAATCCCGGCCCGCTGGGCCTACGAAAAACTGGGCATTCCCCAGCCGGAGGCAGATGAGGAAGTGCTGGACTTTACGCCCCGGCTGGCTGCGACGCCAGCACCGGTGGCCGCACAGGCCACTGCCGCATTGCGGGCGCAGGCGCGTGACCCGCTGGATGACGCCCCGGATTTGCAGGCGGTAGACGAAGCGCTGGACGCACTGGATTCTGGCGATCTGAATGATGAGATGGTGCCAGTGCTTGCGCCGATCATGGAGGCTGCCGAGCAAGGGCCGGACGTGCTGCTGGGCATGCTGGCCGAGCTTTACCCGGATATGGATACCTCTGGGCTGGAGGAGCGCCTGAGGCGCGCCATGTTTGCCGTAGAGCTGTGGGGTAGCATCGATGCCGAAGAAGAATAAGGCAGACCTGCTGGCCGCGTTCAGCATGGAGCCGAAGGACGCTGTGGCGTTCTTTCGTGCCAAGGGCTTTCGAATTACTGACCAGTGGCAGGAGATGGACGGAGCCGCTCACGCCAAGGCCTTCACCGTGGCCAAGGCCATGCGCATGGACATCCTGGAAGATATCCGCGAGGCCACCGATGCGGCGATCTCCGAAGGGATAACCGAACGCGAGTTCGTCAACCGCCTGGCGCCGGCCCTGAAGAAAAAGGGCTGGTGGGGGAAAGAGACCTGGATGGACGCCCAGGGCAATGAGCGGGAAGTCCAGCTGGGGAGCGTGCACCGCTTGAAGACCATCTTCCGGGCCAACACCTCCACGGCGTACATGGCCGGCCGGTACCGCCGGCAGCTGGCGCTGGTGGACGATCGCCCGTACTGGATGTACCAGGCAATCCTGGACTCGCGCACCCGCCCAAGCCACGCCGCGCTGCACGGCAAGGTGTTCCGGTGGGATGATCCCATCTGGCAGTTCATCTACCCGCCCAACGGCTGGGGCTGTCGCTGCAGCGTTAGAAATCTGTCCGAGCGCAACCTGCAGCGGGAGGGTCTAACGGTCGAAAGCGGCGCGGACTACATTCAGATGGTCACGCGGGAGACTGGCGCCAACATGCAGACCGGCGAGGTGATGACCGTGAATCACCCGGTGGTCACCCTGCCGGACGGCCGCACCATGAGCCCGGATCTGGGCTGGGGCCACAACCCCGGCGCCAGCGCATTCGGCACGGACGCAAGCATTGCCGAGAAGCTCGGCCAGATCAGTAACTCGGAGGTGCGCGCCCAGGTGATCCGGGACCTCAACAGTAGCGACTTGCGCAGCGACAGCTTCGCCCGGTGGGTGGACCAGGTGGCTGCTGGCGAAACCACCGGCCAGGGCCGGGCCGCCGCCGGCCTGCTGCCGGACGACCTGGCAAATGCAGTGCTTCGCCTTACCGGTAGCGCTCCGGGCCGGCTTATGGCGCTCTCCGAGGGCGAGATTCTCCGCCGCGCCCAGGTCCAGGGCGGCATCACCGCCCTGGAGTTCTGGCGGGCCATCCCGCAGCTGCTACACCGCCCCCAGGCCGTCCTCTGGGATTCGGCTGATCATGCCCTGGTGTATGTGGCTGGCGCTGCGCAACAGAGCACCGTGAGCGTTATCCGGGCCCCTTACCCGCTGGCGAGCACCTCTGCTGCGCCGCTGGCCTCGAACCTGCAGCCGGTTGTTGTGCGCATTACCGAGCTTGCGGATCGCGCCCGGTACGAACTGCTGGAAGGAACGCTGGAGGGGCTGCTGTAGTCATGAGTCGTATCGAGATCACCCACAACAGTGATGAGGTGCTCCAGGCGCTGAATCGCCTGGTCAATCGCGTGGAGGATCCGGCCCCGGCGATGAAGCGGATCGCCGGGGTGTTGGAAGAGGCTACCGCCCGCGCCTTCGCCACCGAATCCGACCCGGCCACCGGCGTGGCCTGGGATCCACTCTCGGAGGTCACGCTGGCCCTGCGGCCGTACCGCCAGGGCGGTGACCTGCTGCAGGACAGCGGCCGCCTGCGCAGCTCCATCGATACCGACTATGGGCGGGACTTCGCCCAGATTGGCACCAATGTGGTCTACGGGCCCACTCACCACTTCGGCGCCCAGCAGGGCGAGTTCGGCACCACCAGCCGTGGTGGCCCCATCCCCTGGGGCGATATCCCCGCCCGCCCGTTTCTGGGTATCGGGCCGGAGGATGAACGCGATATACTGCAGATCGCTGCCGAGCATCTTGCGGGCGCCTTTGAGTGACCGCCTCAGATCGCCTCTAATCGATTCTGACCCTTATGAGCACCAACGGGGCGCGTAAAACCAGATAGGCATACTGGCGACGATTCTAACGTGGGTCTAACGCGCAATACTTGAGCAGCTCCACCCCGTAGGGGTATTCTCCCCGTCGCCAGGTGCAATTTTCCTCCCGCGCCCACCTCCGGATCACTGCCCGAATCCATTCGCGTTCCTGCCATGCGCGCCAGCTCCCAAACTGGCCCCATGAAAACATCACCCCGCACTCACATCGCTGCCTGCACCACCCGGCTCCGGAAGCCCGGATCGGAGATCCAGCTGTTCCCGGCTGGCGTTTTCCGTGCCCGGGATGGCCGGCCTCACGGCGTGGAAGGCTGGTGCCTGGATGCTGACGCCGCGCGCAGACTGGTGGCCCTGGCCACTGAGCGCCAGACCCCGTTCGTGATCGACTACGAACACCAGACCCTCTACGCCGAAACCTCCGGCAACCCGGCCCCGGCTGCTGCCTGGTTCAACACCCTGGAGTGGCGCGAAGGCGATGGCCTGTATGCGGTGGATGTCGAGTGGACCGAACGAGCGGCCGCGCTGATTACTGGCGATGAGTACCGCTACCTTTCCCCTGTTTTCAAGTTTGACCCGAATTCCGGTGTGGTTACCGAGCTGCTTATGGCGGCGGTGACCAATAACCCGGCCATTGATGGGATCGCCGATGTGGCGGCTGCCCGTTACCTGCACCAACCACACGAGGAGACCAAACCCGTGGATAAAGAACTGCTGGAATTGCTCGGGCTGGGCGAAGACGCCACCCCTGAGCAGGTTCGAGCGGCTGTTCAGGCATTGATGGACAAAGCCGCAAAGACCGAGACCGACATGGCGGCATTGCGCAGCCAGGCAAACAACCCAGATCCGGAAAAGTACGTGCCCAAAGCCGCTTTTGATGAGCTGAACACTCGCGTGACAGCTCTTTCAACCCAGTTGACCACCGGCGAGGTGGACAAGCTGGTAGGCGAAGGCCTGGAAGACGGTCGACTGATGCCGTCTCTGGAAAGCTGGGCGCGGGACCTGGGCAAAAAGGACATTGCTGCCCTGCGTAGTTTCCTGGGCAGCGCCCAGCCGATCGCTGCGCTGACCGGCCAACAAACCAACGGCAAGACGCCCCCCGAGGGAGATGATCAGCTCACTGAAGAAGAGCTGGCTGTTTGCCGCCACATGGGCCAAACGCCGGAGGAGTTCCTGAAGGCGAAAGGCGTAAAGGCTAAGGAGAAAACCGCATGATTATTACCCCGGCACTTCTGACGGCGCTGTTCACCAGCTACAAGAAAGAGTACGAAGCGGGCTTGGCCATGGTTGAGCCCACCTGGGGCAAGGTGGCTTCCAAGGTTTCGAGCTCATCCAGCTCGAACACCTACGGCTGGCTGGGCCAGTTCCCGCAATTCCGCGAGTGGGTAGGCGCTCGTGTGATCAAGGATATGGCAGCCCACGGCTACCAGATCACCAACAAGCTGTTCGAATCCACCGTGGGCGTTGCTCGCACCGATATCGAAGATGACAACATCGGCGCTTACGCCATGCTGTTCCAGGAAATGGGTCGCGCTGCGAACATCCATCCGGATGAGCTGGTGTATGCCCTTCTTGCGGCGGGCGGCACCACGCTGTGCTACGACGGCCAGAACTTCTTCGATACCGACCACCCGGTGTATCCAAATGTAGATGGCACTGGCACTCCGGCAACGGTTTCAAACCAAGATATCCCCGCAACCGATCCAGGTGCTGCGTGGTATCTGCTCGACGTGAGTCGCGCCATCAAGCCGATCATCTTCCAGGAGCGCGTTAAGCCCGACCTGCAGCAGATGACCAAGAGCGACGATGAGCACGTGTTCACCGAGGACGAATACCGATACGGCGTTCGCGCTCGCTCAAACGTGGGCTTTGGTTTCTGGCAGATGGCTTACAAGAGCCGGCAGCCGCTGACCAAAGAGAATTACGCCAAGGCGCGTACCGCCATGATGAACTTCAAAGCAGATGGCGGCCGACCATTGGCTATTCGCCCAACTCTGCTGGTGGTTCCGCCCTCCTTGGAAGGAGCAGGCTTTGAGGTGCTCAAGGCCAACCGCGCCGCGGCAGGCGCAACCAACGTCTACCAGGGCACAGCCGAGCTGCTCGTGTCTCCCTGGCTGGAATAAGGAGGGCTGATTGATGGCTGCCAAGAAATCGACCGCCCAGGCTGCTGTAAAGCAGCCTGAGGCCAAGCAACCGGCTCCGAAGCCGGAGGAATCCAAAGCCGAGAATACCTCGAAGCAGAGCCCCGAAGTGACCGGGGCCACAACCAGCCAGCCCGGTGGCGGAGAGAATGAGCAGTCCTCCGCTGCCGGAGTGGGCAGCACGGATTCCGGTAACGCGTCCACTGAGGACAACAAGTCTGCGACAGCTCCAAGTGAGCCTGAGACAAAGTCCGATGAGGGCGACGATGAGAGCAAGGAGCGGGGGCCTGCCAAGGACGGCAACCTGCCGGATGACGACGAACAGGCGTCACTGGAGGAAGGCGAGATCACGTTGGAAGTGGTCACCCGCTTGCCACGCCGCATTCGCGGCGGGGTGATTGTCACCCAGGAACCGCGTGAGGTGGTTGTGACGGAAGAGGTCGCAGCCCTGATCGAAGCGGATCCGCACATCTCGGCGGCCAGAAAATGAGTTACGCCAGCCAGGCCGACATGATCAGCCGGTTCAGTGAGCGGGAGATGGTTGAGCTCACCGATCGGAGTAATGCCGGAGCGATTGATGCCGCCGTGCTTGATCGCGCCCTGGCTGACGCAACCGCCGAGATAGATGGTTATCTCGCTGCGCGGTACCAGTTGCCACTTACAAGCACCCCGACCGTTCTGGTTCGGGTGTGCTCCGATATGGCTCGGTACCACCTGCACGACGACAACATCCCGGAGGTGGTGGAGACGCGCTATAAGGCGGCGGTTGAGTTGCTGCGCCAGGTGTCTATGGGACGGGTTTCCCTGGGCGTTAGTGATGCTGGCGATGAGCCCACTTCTAACGATGGCGCTGAGATCCAGTCTGGCGGACGCGTGTGGGATCGCGCAGACAGCAAAGGGTTTATCTGATGCTGGACTTGACTGCCTGGGCTGAAAGGATTTCGACCGCTGAAGTGCAGGCGTCACTGGCGGCCGACGTTGATGCGGCCAGAAAGTCCAGAACGCTGCCCTCTGTGGTGGTGGTTCCCGGCCGGGAGGCGGTCACCGTTGTGCCGATGACGCAGGGCTCCAGGCACAAGATTGTGGTTGAGGTGTTGGTGGTTACCGGGGTTAGCCGGGGCAACCAGCCCCTGGGCGGCCCCATGGTTGATCAGCTTTCAGGAGTGCGCAGGCCGGTTCTGCAGCGCCTGGTGGACTGGATGCCGCCGCCGTTCGGCACATCAACGCCCAGCCGCAGCTGGTACGACTATTTCACGCTTCCGGTGCTGAGTTATGACACAGAGGTGGCCTGGCATGGCGGCCAGCTGCTGTCTATGAGCGACAACGCCCTGTACTGGGTAGATGCATTTCGAACGGAGTATTGGTGGACGCCATGAGTAAACGTGTGAAGTTGCCGCAACGCGGCGGGCAGTACCAGCGGGCCAAAGATGGCGCGCCCAAACCCAAGACCGCCGAGCCGGAGACCCGGGACGACGGAATCAAGAAGACCTCCGGGAAGAAGGAGTAACACATGTCTGGATTCAAGATGCGCCGGCGCGTGGTGCTGGCAAGCGTAGAGACCACATACGGCACTGATGCAGCGCCGACCGAATCGGCTAACGCCATTCTGGCGCGCACCGTGCAGGTGACGCCGCTGGCTGGCGAGAACATCCAGCGCAACCTGATTCGAGGCCACTTCGGCAACTCAGAAGAGGTTGCCGGCGAAAAGCATGTGGAGCTGCAGCTGGAAGTTGAGTTGGCCGGATCCGGCTCTGCCGGCACCGCGCCTAAGTGGGGGCCTTTACTGCGCGCTTGCGGCTTTGCTGAGACGGAAGAGGTGGGCATCTCCGTATCTTACAACCCGATTACCGGCGGCGAGGAGTCCATCACCTGCTGGATTCACCGGGACGGAGTGCTGCACAAGTTTGTGGGCGGCCGGGGCACAGTGAGCTTCAGCATGTCTACCAACAACATCCCCTACTTCACATTCAACTTCATGGGGATCCTGGGGCCAATCAGTAACGCCGAGATCCCGCAGGCGGATACCAGCGGCTGGATCATGCCGGCTCCCGTCACCAACGCGAACACAACCGCGCTGAACCTGTTTGGTTCGGACCTGAGCTTTGACCAGTTGAGCTTTGACATCGGTGTGGAGACGGTGAAGCACCAGTTGGTGGGCCAGGAAACGTCCATGCAGATCACGGACCGGCAGCCGACTGGCACCGCCGTGGTAGAAGAGCCGGCCCTGGCGGTGATCGACCTGTACGAGAAGGCCAAGACATCTGCCCGCGGAGCGCTCAGCGTGACCCACGGCAAGGTGGCGGGAAATATCATTGAGTTCTCCGCTCCGGCAGTTGGCATTGGCAGCCCGACCGAGCAGGACAAGAACGGCGTACAGATGCTGTCTCTGCCGCTCACCATCAACCCAGACACCGGCAACGACGAGCTGGTGATCACTGTTAAGTAAGGAGCCCTCCCTTATGTTCAAGCTCAACCCAAGTCGCACATTTCGGTACCCGGTTTCCGTAGTGCTCTTCGACGGTGACAAGGAGGTCACCGGCCAGTTCACCGCCGAGTTTAAGGTGGCGTCAGCCACTGATCTGAAGCACCCCGAGAACGAAAACAAGCGCCTGCTGGACATTGTGCTGGTTGGCGTGGATGGCGTGGAGGTTTCAGGGGCTGACGGAAAGCCGTTGCAGGGTGACGAACTTCTGACTGCGCTCAAAGCGGACCCCTCCGTGAGCACGGCCCTGGTTAACGCGTACCAGGAGTCCATCACAAAAAAGAACCGACCGAGAACCTGAGGGCGGCAGGCCGGTTCTGGGTGCAAGGTCGTCAGGCAGATCCTGGCGGCCTTGAGTCGGATTTGCAGGCCTTCGGTATCCAGGGAGTGGACACCGAATCGCTGCACCGGGATGGGGATCGGGAGTTCCTGGTCCTGCCGGAAAACTGGGACGCAGTTTTGACTTTTCTCAAGTGTGCAACCCAGTGGCGATATGCAGGGATGGCAGGCGTAAGAACGGGGCTGGATTACACCGCCGTGGATGTGGTGATCCGAATGAGCGACCTGGACGATCCGGCCAGAACGTTCAGCCAGCTCCAGACGATTGAAAGCGGCGCTCTGGAAGCGTTCCGGGAGCAACAGGACTGACCATGGAACAGATGAACCTGACGCTTGCCATCAAGGCAAACAACAAAGGCGTAAGCGGCACTGTGCGGGAGACCGCCCGCGAAGTCCGTGGCCTTCAGGGTTCTCTGACAGGTACCGCCACTGCCGCCCAGGCCAACACGCGCCAGATGGCGGGCCTTACCACCGCCGGGCAAGAAGCCAACCGGATGTTCCGCCTTCAGAAGGGCTCGCTTCAGCAGGCTGGCTATCAGTTTCAGGACTTCTTTGTACAAGTCGGCTCTGGCACCAGCGCGTTTGTCGCGCTAGGTCAGCAAGGCTCTCAGCTGCTCGGAATTCTGGGGCCCGGTGGCGCGTTACTTGGTGCTGTGCTCGCCATCGGCAGCGTTATTGGTGGATCGCTAGTTGCTTCTATGGGCGAGGGCGAGGATGCCACCAAGGCCCTTGATGCAGCCATGAAGTCCCTGGATGAAACCATCGAGGATAACGATGGCATACCCACGCTTACCCGAGAGATCAGAGATCTTGCCAGGGAAAGCGAGGTGGCCGCTCGTGCGCGCATCGTATCCGCGATGGCGGCAGCCGAGGAGGCATCCCGCCAGTCAGCCCGCGCCATTCGAGACTCTTTTGATGATATTGCCGACACTGTTGGCTTTTCAGACCTATCGGACTTCTTCGAGGGTGCGCCGTTTGGGCGGGCAGTTGGTGGCGCGGTCATTGATCTCCGTGACTCGCTTGGGCTTGCGGGCGATGAAGGTGTCGAGGCTGCACGCCGGATCTTCCTTGCCCTGAGAACGTTAGATGCAAACCCGGTTATCGAAAACTTCCGCGTTCTCGAACAAACCGTGGCGGAAATCTCCACTACTTTGGGGCGCGAGAGTGATCCGCTGCAGAATCTGGTTGGCAGCATTGGAGAGTTCTTTGATTCTGCCCGCACTGCAGAAGAGCGAGCCCAGTTCCTAAGGGATACGCTTTCGGATCTGGCGGGAGCCGCAGGCGGCGATGCCGTTGAAGCCGTTGATGAGCTGATCGGAAAGCTTCGCGTACAAGCCGAAACCCAGGGCAAGAGCACCCTGGAGATGATTGAGTACAACCGCCAGGTGGACATTGCCGCTGCGCGGGACGCAAAGGCTGGCGCAGAAAAGATCGGGCTGATCAATACCTACTACGACCAAATCTACCAGCACGAGCAGGCGGCGATCGCCACCAAGAAAGAGGAGGAGGCGCAGCGGGAGCTTACTCGCGCGCAGCGCGAATATCAGCAGTCCGTCATGGCCCTGGTGAACGAGCTGGACCCTCTTGGCGCTGAGTTTGAGTCTGTTTACGAAAAGCAGCAGCTCCTAATCGAGGCGGCGGCAAACGGAGATATCTCAGAGTCCTATCGTGACACTCTGATTGCCAACCTGGTGGAAGGCATGGCCGACGCCGGCGATGAAGGCGGCGCAGATTTCGCTGAGAAAGTGGAAAAGCAAATGTCTGCTGCGGGCCAGCGTGTAGCCAGCAGTTTGCAGAGCGCTATCACCTCCGGCGACTGGGATGGAATCGGTGCCAGCATTGGCGGGGCGCTAGCTGGAGCGATCGGAGGCATGGTTACGGATGCCCTGACTGAGCAGATGGCTGGCCAAGCCGCGGCTGGGATTTTTGGCCCCATTGCCGGGGCGGTTGCCGGCGGCATTGCAGGACTTGCTGTAAACAAGATTTCCGACTGGCTCTCCGGCGACGACTGGGACCCAACCGAAGACCGCCAGGCGCGCCAGGGCACCGGCACCGTACTCGGTGATATCAACGCAAAATCAGAGAGCATTCGCCGTGCCGTGGAAGGCTCGGAGAGCGGTATCGGCCAGCTGGTAGGCATCAACCAGGGCATGCTTCAGGCCCTACAAACCCTGCAGCTCGGCATTGGTGGCGCGGTTGATATGGTTGCGCGGCAGCGCGCGGGTCTTGAGTTCAGCACGTCAGACCGTTACTCCCAGGGGCAACTGGCGGCCGGCGTCCTTGGCCTTGGTGTTGGGGGTATCACAGCCGGATCGTTCGGCCCGCTGTTCGGGGCGGCATCGGGTGTCTATGGCGCGGTTGACGACGCCCTTGGCGGCATCCTCACGGACGGCATGGAGTTCCTG
>Ga0208029_1000461_pt1 | contig 25206 bp, 16 predicted proteins | sample MalvireepMed_s12_FD_184242 | JGI IMG/M metagenome (GOLD analysis project Ga0208029, IMG submission 184242) | Marine viral communities from the Global Malaspina Expedition - Malaspina viral metaG DeepMed_s12 (SPAdes) (version 2) | ecosystem: Environmental > Aquatic > Marine > Oceanic | place... | reverse complement strand
AATTCTCTCCCTTTTTGAATTGCGGATTTCTCACTCTTCAAGAGCGTTCGTTAGACAATATATCAGGTATTGTGCAAATCGAAGTGATTCTTCGCTTGATAGATTTAAATCTATAAAAATGCTGTAATGTCGTTTAGGGTGTATTAGGGTTCCTTTGTGCGAATTGCGACGTTATTAACCTATTCACAGATGTTATATGTCGAAATAGTTTCTTTTAACACAAATTTATAGACACCTTTAAGTTGTATTAAGTTTTTCATAACAATTAATTAACTCAAAATTCAACAAACATGAATGTGAAGGTAAAGTACATACTTGGGTTTGTTACACTGCTCTTTATGCAAGGCGTGGTGGCGCAAACCATTACCGGTAAGGTAACAGATAATACCGGCATGCCCCTACCCGGAGCAAATGTCATTGAAAAAGGAACGAGCAACGGTGCCTCAACAGACTTTGATGGTAACTACACTCTTGACTTAACAACTTCAGATGCGGTTCTTACATTTTCTTCTTTAGGTTTTACTTCTCAAGAAATTACTGTGGGAGATCAAACTGTTATTGATGTTCAATTACAAGAAGATGAGCAACAACTTGGTGAGGTTGTTGTAACAGCTTTAGGTATTAAACGAGAAAAGAAAGCGATCACGTATTCTGCGCAAAACGTAGAAGTTGATGAAGTTTCTGAAGCACGCTCGTTAAACGTTGCAAACTCGTTATCGGGTAAGGTTGCAGGTCTTAACTTTTCTACAACCTCAAACGGTGTAGGTAGTGCCTCAAGAATTACCTTACGTGGTAACCGATCGCTTACCGGGAATAACCAACCGCTCTATGTAGTAGATGGTGTGCCTATTAGTAATGGATCAGGAAACCGTAATTCTGATATAGATACAGGAGGTACAACACAACCAGACGGAATTTCAAACATCAACCCTGATGATATCGCAAGCATCAGTGTTTTGAAAGGTCCTTCGGCAGCCGCACTTTACGGTACGCGTGCAAGTAATGGTGTGATTGTAATTACAACAAAATCAGGAAATGGAGCACAAGGAACAAGTATTACAGTTTCTTCAAACTTTATGGCATCTTCGGCATATAACTTATTGAACTTACAAAATGAGTATGGTCAAGGTACAAACGGAGTTTATGTTCCTAATTCAAGCTCTAGCTGGGGTGGTAGACTTGATGGAAGTCAGGTAGAAGCTTGGCAACTTGTAAGAAATCCTGACTATGATGGTCCAGCTACATACGCTTATTCTCCACAACCGGATAACGTAATTGATTTTTATCAAACAGGTTATAATCTTGCAAATAGCCTTTCTATTACTACAGGAAGTGATAAAACACAGGCATATTTCTCATATACCAATACTACTGCTGAAGGTATCGTAGGAGGAAACAAATTGAACAGACATAACGCAAACTTGCGTTTAAACAGTCAGCTTACAGATAGATTGTCTGTTGATGTTAAAACCAATTACATCGTTCAGGATATAGATAACTTATTACGAACAGGTGAGGAGTCTATTGGTACATCAGCTTACCTATTACCACGTAGTATTGCACACAGTCAATATCGTGATTTTGAATATTATGATGCTGAAGGGCAATTACAAACAAACTACTTTAGAGATGAGGTAGGTGCGCCAGGTGGTAACCCATATTGGTCTGCACTTAGAAATGATGCTCGTACAGACAGAAGAAACCGTTTTATAGGTTTGGCTTCGTTAAAGTATCAGTTTACCGATCATTTAAGTTTACAAGTGCGTACCGGTATCGATGATATGACAAATAAAACGTTTAGAAATCGTTATGCGACTAACGCGTTCAATAACAACTTAGGTGCTTACAGCGAATACTACGAGACTGTAAGAGAGATCAACAGTGACGCATTATTAGCGTATGAAAATAAATTTGGTGACTTCAGTTTAAATGTAAATGCAGGTGCAAACATGCTGAAGCAAACCAGTGCCTCTCTTACTTCTGGAGGTGTATTGAGCTTACGCAACTTCTTTGCTTTAGCTAACGTAGAAACTATCGGTTCATCTTCAACAAAGAGAGAAAAAGAGATTAATTCTGTTTACGGTTTTGCTCAGTTAGGTTACCAAAACAAATTATTCTTAGATGTTACGGCTAGAAATGACTGGTCTTCTACATTACCAGAAGAAAACCGTTCATTCTTCTATCCTTCTGTAGGTCTTTCTGGTATCATTTCAGAAATGGTAGAATTACCAGAATTTTTCACCTATGCAAAAGTGAGAGCTTCTTACGCTGAGGTAGGTAATGATACAGATCCTTATCAGTTAAGTCCACAGCTTTCTTACATCGGTGGTAACGGCGGTATGCTTTATGCGCAAACTACAGCAGCAAACCCTAACTTGATGCCAGAGATTTCAAATTCGGTTGAATTTGGTGCAGATGTACGTTTCTTAAGCAATAGATTAGGAGTTGATTTCACGTATTTCAAAACAAATACCAAGAATCAAATCTTCAGCATCAATACTCCAGAGTCTTCAGGATATTCTAATGCAATCGTGAATGGAGGAGAAGTGCAAAACAGTGGTATAGAAGTATCGCTTACTGCAACTCCAGTTGAAACTGAAAACTTCTCTTGGGATATTTTAGCAAACTATGCTTCATATGATTCAGAGATCGTTTCGATCTTTGAAGGAAGAGACGAACTTGTTTTAGGTCAAGGACGTTTAGTAAGAAGTAAAGTTGTTGTAGGTGGTCAATATGGTGACTTATACGTGCAAGGTTTCCAAAGAAACGATGCAGGAGAAGTTATCGTTAATGAAGCGGGTATTCCGTTAGCAACAAATAGTTTTGATGTTTATGGTGGTAACTTTAACCCAGACTGGACCGGTGGTCTTAAGAACAACTTTAGATACAAGGATTTCTCTTTAAGCTTCTTGATCGATATGCGTATAGGAGGTGATGTGATCTCATATACTCAAGCTAGACAAGCAGGTTTAGGGGTAAATGAAATGACTCTTGCAGGTCGTGAAAATGGTTTTGTTGTAGATGGTGTTGTAGACAATGGTGATGGTACATACTCACAAAACACGACAAATATTACAGCAGAACAGTACTGGACCGCTATAGGACAGCGTACTCCGGTAGCAGAGCCGTTTATTTTTGATGCAACAAATATTCGTTTAAGAGAATTGGTTTTAGGTTATGCAATGCCACAGCGTTTATTAGAGAATTCACCTTTCAAAAGTGTAAATATCTCTTTAGTAGGTCGTAACTTATTCTTCATTCTTAACGAAGCAGAATATTTTGATCCTGAGCAAGGAGCAGGTACCGGTAACCTTCAAGGTATAGAGTCTTTTAACATCCCTTCTACAAGAGATTATGGGGTTAGTGTGAAATTTGGATTTTAAAAAATAGCAAAATGAAAAAATACTTAAATATAAAAACAACAGCTGTTTCGCTTATGGTCGCATTGGCTATTGGGTGTACAGATGATTTTGACGAGATAAATACAAACGATAATACCCTAACAACAGATCAGCTTGACGCGAGTCTTGCAGGACCTGCATTTGCTTCGGCACAGTATGCAGGGACTCACAATGGTTCATATTCTTCTCCGGGAGTTGATGACCAAGGAACTTGGGGTATCGCGACAGGAATTATTTCTTCCACCTTCGTACAGTATATGAATACTGGTTTTAGTACCGAAAGAAATGCTTTTGGAGGCTATGAATCACGTGGATGGTTGAGATTTTATACCGTAGCAGTACCCGCATTGCAAAATGCTATGTTAGCAACTGAAGGTGACGATGAAGCACAGGCAATTCTTAAAGTCTGGAAGGTATTTATGTACAACCAGATGACAGATCATTACGGTCCTATTCCTTATACTGAAGCAGGTTCTGGAGCAGAAAGCGTAGCCTATGATTCTCAAAGTGAGATCTATGATGACTTTTTTGTTCTTCTAGATGAAGCAGACGCTGTATTGAGTTCAACTTCTGAGTCTACAGCCGGACTTTTTCAAACTTCAGACCGAATCTATAATGGAGATATTGAAAACTGGAGAACTTTTGGAAACAGCTTACGTTTAAGACTTGCTTTAAGAATTTCTGATGTAGATCCTCAAAGAGCACAAACACAAGCAGAATTGGCTGTAGCCAATGGAGTTATGGAAAGTAATGACGAGAGTGCATACTTTGCAACGAGTGATATTACTCCTAATAACTTAAATATGATCGTTAACAGCTGGGGGTATTTTATGACCGCTTCTATGGAGAGTATTTTAAAAGGATACGATGATCCAAGAATGGAAGTTTGGTTTGCACCTACTGAAGATGGAGAGTTTAGAGGTCAGCCTGCTGGAGGTTTAAATGACCAGTTTGGTACTACTGAATTCTCAGCGTTTAACGATGATGTTTTAGGTAATGACTACAGAGAAACTAAACCTATCGAAATTTTAATGGCTGCCGAATGTTACTTAAACAGAGCAGAAGGAGCATTAAATGGATGGAATATGAACGGAAACGCAGAAAGCTTCTACGAGAGTGGTATCCGTTTATCTATGAACCAATGGGATATTACAGATTCTGCAGCGATTGATTCTTATATCGCAGGAAATTCTACTCCGGTTGTACCCGTAATCACTGAGTTATATCCTGATCTTGATCTGTATGACACACCTGTTGATCTACCGGTAAGCTGGTCTGCAAATGAAGCAGAACAGCGCACGCAGATCGCTGTACAAAAATATCTTGCACTTTTCCCTGAATCTTGGGAAACTTGGGCAGATTTAAGAAGAACAGATGAGCAAGTGATCTATCCGCTTCTTTATACAGATAATCCTGATGCAGGAGTAGGTACATCATTGATGAAACGTGTGATCTATGTAACTAATGAAATCTCTTCAAACGGAGAAGCAGTTACCGAAGCGATCAACCTACTTGGAGGTCCTGATACCGGTGGTACCAGACTTTGGTGGGATGTGAATTAAGCATTCAATACTTAATATTGATACCTAAAAAAGCCCCGGATGAATATCCGGGGCTTTTCTATTTTTAAAGTCTTGAAGCGTTTAGAAAGTGAAGATTAACCCTCTCCTAATAACTCCTGCATTTTAGCAACTAAGGCTTCACCACGTAAATTTTTATCAATAATGACACCTTCAGCATCAATAAGATAGGTGGCAGGAATAGCAGTCACTCCATATTTACGAGCAACCGGATCTTGCCATTCCATAAGGTTAGAAACGTGAAACCAGTCCATCTTATCGTTTTCTATAGCAGCAAGCCATTTATCTTTTGCAGCAGCACGGTCTAAAGAAACACTTATAATATTTAAACCTTTATCGTGATATGTATTGTACACTGAAACTACATTTGGATTTTCTTGACGACATGGTTTACACCAGCTCGCCCAAAAATCAATGATCGTATATTTTGATCCCATAGCATCTGCGAGAGCCAATTCTTCTCCTTCTGGAGTAGGTGCGGTAAATGCCGGAGCTTTATTTCCTATTTCTGCCTGAGCAGCCGCTGCTTCCTGAGATTTAAGTTTTGCGATCATCTCATTAAGACGCTTTCCTTTTTTGGTTTCTTTTAAAGAAGCATCAAGATTTTCAAATAACTCTTCTGCCTCACTTGATTCAATAGCGCGGGTTCCTACAAGTTCAGAAAGACTGATTATGCTAATAAATCTATCAGGATGTTCTTTGATCAATTTTATACGTCTTCTGGTATCTGCTTCGTTAATTTGCTCAAACTCGTTACGAATGATATTAACCTTTGCGGTATCGCCACTTTGCATTGCAGCCATTCCTTCTTGTTGAAGCCTTTGCTTTTCATTGTTAGAGGTTACCACATCATCATAATACAATTTAAAAACGTCGTTTTCTGCGCCTCCATCAACTTCAGAAGTATATAAACTGTCTTTGTAGGCCTTTATAGAAATCTCTTCGTTTTCAGAAATAAAGAAAACATTACCACGAATTTTTTGAAAAGATAATGCCATCAATTCTGAATTTTCAACAGGATCTTCAGTAAAACTGAATTTTCCATCTTTGACAACCGTGGTGTCTACATTTAGAATTTGATTGTTGATGTCAATTTTCTGTAAGTAAACATAAGTTCCATTATTGATGTCGGGTGTGGTTCCTGTAATTTTAAAATTTCCATCAGAACCACAGGATATAAGTAGCATTGTTGCTGCAAGTGCTAAAAAATATTTATTCATTATAGAGGTATTAAATTAGGCGTGCAATATACGGGATTTTGAGGTTTAATCGATGATCGGTCAATGCATTGAAAATAGGTTTAAGTTTTTATAGCCTGGCGTGTAAGTTTAAACCTTTGTTAAAGACCAATAGGTTCTAACGGGTTCCCATCAATTTTAGTATTTTGATTAGAAATAAAAGGCTTATGGAAGATTTACAAGAGTTTCCACTGCAAGTACAACTGAGTTTCGCTAAGGTTTTAGAGGAATTTAAAAAGCGTATGAAACAGTCGCAAAATGAGGTTACTAAAGAGTACCTCAAGGCGGTCTTGAATTATGCCGAAAGCTATCCTGAATTGATTGAAGGAATAGAGGATCCTGATAAGATTGACGAGTATCAGGATATTTTAGGGACGCTTTTAGACAATCTATTTCCGGCAGCATTGACCAAGAATGAGATCAAAGCGGCTACAATGCCTTTTATGAATAAGATCTTTAATCCTACCAAGCGTTTTTCTGCAATTATGAATGACGCTGGTGAAGATTTTAGTCTTTCTATACGCAATCTTGATCCTGAATACTTTTATATCATAGGATGTGTGATCATTCTGAATAGTTATTACAATTATGAGATTGATTTTAGACGTCCACTTTTTTATGAAATTCCCGATAAAAATGGGGTGATGCGTACTTATAGAGCATCGATGAATGCCGATTTTACCTTTTGCGAGCCTACCGAAAATTCTATTGAAATCACTCCTGAGATCGTAGATAAGCTTATAGAAAACGGCGATGATTTTGATATGTGGAAAGAATATTTTCCTCCAAAAAGCTGGATTCTAAAAGGGCTTACCATTTTAAATCTTACAGACGTTACAGTAGACGATTCAATTTCTGACTTAAAGAGTACGCTACTTTCTCAAAAAAATATCAAAACTGACGCTGAAAAACAGTTTCAGAGTATATTCAGTTCAATCTTCAATATTCCAGATCTACAAGTTGGTTTTACCGAGTTTAATCAGGAAGACGACTGTTTTACCCGAATGAACAGCGGTGTAGGATCTAGTTTTATTTTGAATGATAAGATGCGCACAGATTGTAGACAAAGTATGTGCGAGTGCTCTTATGACACTTTAATTAAAGACAAAAAGTATTTTGCTATTGCAGATGTTGATGAGTATGCAAATAAGCATAGCTCAAATATGCTTGCAAAAAATTTACAAGATCAGGGTATCAAAAGTTGTATTCTAGCTCCTGTGGCCAGAGGTAACGAACTGATGGCGGTGCTAGAGTTGGTTTCTACTAAGAAAAATGCGCTTCACAGTCTCAACGCGACAAAGTTGGATGATGTGATGCCGTATATCGTTTCTACCGTAGAACGTAAAAAGTTTGAGTTAGAAAACCGAATCAAAGCCGTAATTCAAAGTGAATGTACGAGTATTCATCCTAGTGTATTATGGATTTTTGAAGAGGAGGCCAAGCGTTTTATAGCCAATCAAAATCAAGGGAAATTTGCTGCGTTTAAGGATATTGCTTTTGAAGATGTTTATCCTTTATATGGTCAAATAGATATTGTAGGTTCGTCAGACGAGCGTAATAAAGCAATTCAACAGGATATTTTGATTCAGTTGAAAATGGTTCATACTATTCTTGAATTAGCGATAGAAACAGCTCCGATGCCTATCTACGAGCAAGTAAAATTCAGAATAGAAGAATTTACAGAACAAATTACAGAGCGTTTGAATGCCAATAGTGAAAGCGAAGTGTTTGCTCTGCTTCAGGATGAAGTCAATCCATTACTGAGTCATTTAAACACCAAAATCCCTGAACTTAAAAAAGCGATCGATAATTATAAAACTTCGATCAATAAGGACACAGGGTTGATCTATGAGAACCGCAAGAATTATGATGATACGGTACAGTTGATCAATCAAAATCTGGCAACATTCTTAGACAGAAAACAACAAGAAGCACAACAGATCTTTCCACATTATTTTGAGCGTTACAAAACAGATGGTGTAGATCACAATATCTACATTGGTGCTTCGATGACGCCTAGTGATAGATTCAATAAAGTATATCTCTATAATTTGAGATTGTGGCAGCTGTGCACGATGTGCGAAATGGAAAATCATTTTTATCACAAGCAGGAAGGTGCAGAGCTACAGCTTGATGCTGCTTCTTTAATTTTGGTTTTTAGTACTACGTTGTCTATTCGATATCGAATGGATGAAAAGAAATTTGATGTCGATGGAACGTACAACGCACGCTATGAAATCATCAAAAAACGCATCGACAAAGCTTTAGTAAAAGGAACCGAAGAGCGTATCACACAAAAAGGAAAAATTGCAATTATCTATTCTCAGGATGCAGATGCTGAAGAATACACGAGATATATCAATTACCTGCAGCGTAAAGAATATTTAGGTACCGAAGTAGAGTATTTAGAATTGGAAGACGTACAAGGTGTAGTAGGATTGAAAGCGATTCGTGTAAATGTATTATACACTTCTAAATTGCCTAGACAGAATGATGAAGAGACGATTACTTACGAAGATCTCATGGAGATTTTAGATTAATAAACTCACGTTTCAAAATTAAAAAAGCCCCGATTTTCGGGGCTTTTTTAATTTTGAAAGCTGATTTAAATTAACCAGAATGCGATAATAAAACTTATTACCGAAACGATAATTCCCACCATAAAAACAGTATAGGTTTTTCTCAATAGCAGGTATTTCTTATTGAGCACCACACCAAGAAGGTATAAATCTTTTGTAAGTGCCTCGTAGATGTAATCTTTATCATAGATGATCTCATTGATCGCCCATTGATACTGATCATATTTCATTTTATGAAAATTCCCAAAGAAAAGGATGTTCACTTGTTTCTTCTTTACTTGCTCACGCGTAAACTCTCCTGAAGTTACATTGGGACGCGTGGAAAGAATAGACATAATGATCGAAGCAACACTAAAGATTACAAGAATTAATGTTGGGATCAATAAGTGACGGTTACTTGGCGCATCTAGTTTTGGGATCATATTAGAAAGTGCCAGCGAAATGATAATCGCATTTACAGATAATAAGATGTTGGCTTTAGTATCTGCAATATCACTTAGTTTGATATGATTCCTTAGCGTAGTACGATATAGGGTTTGAACGCCACGATCTGGACTTTCATCTTTATATTTGGCCTTCAGTTTGGCTTTTACTTCTTCTTTTCGGTATTTTTTCTTCTTCTTTTTTTCTTTCTTAAGGAGAGAAATTAAATTCTCATCTTTTTGACTTTTCCAGTTGCGCGCTGCATAATCGGTATAAAATTTATGCTTGTGCGTAAACATTTGAATGTTTTCCTCGCGCCACTCTGCCGGAGAGAACTTTTTAGTTTCAGTCAACAGCAATTCTTGACGTAGAAACTCGCTGGTTTGTGCGTAATAATCTTTGGCAAAATGTGAATTATCGGCATCTTTTAAAATACGCTCCAAGTCGTTTTGAGGCTCGACACCCATTTTGGTCGAAGCGATAAGTTGCACAACAAGTTCTTGTGTTTCAGCATCGATATCTTCCTTTGCCATATATTCCTTAGCTATCTCGACACTTGCTTCTTCGTGCCCATCTCTAGTGACGGTATAACCGGTATCATGAAGCCATGCGGCTAGTATTAATGCCTCTTTCTGTTTAACATTAATTTGAGAATTTTCGATGATTTCCTTTGTACTTTTAACAACTCTCACAGTATGGTTGTAGTTGTGATAGAGATAACTGTTAGGAAGTTTTTCCTTGAAAAGTTCTAAAACAAACTGATCTGCTTTTGAAAAAGATTCTGTAGATTTTTCTGCTGTTTCAGCCATAGAGTATACTTGTTAAAGTAAGGAAAAATACGAAAAAGAATTTCCAAAATAATTTGCATGATAAAAAATAACATACTTCTAACACTTATTTTACTTCTGTTTTTTTCGGCTTGTGCAACCTATACTTCAAGGTACAAAGACGGCGTAGAGCAAGGGATTTACCCAACATCTAAGAAGGTTGACAGAACCTTTTATCTGTTAGGAGATGCAGGGAATTCTGAGATGGGTCAAAGTACAGAAGGCATTAAATTATTTAAGAAATTTTTAGACAAAGCAAATGATGATTCTTCATTTGCTATTTTTTTGGGTGATAATATTTACCCTGTAGGGATGCCACCAGAAGGGACTGAAGAACGCCCGCTTGCACAGCACCGTCTGGATGCACAAGTGGAGACTTTTGATAACTATTCAGGAACTCCCATTTTTATTCCCGGTAATCACGACTGGTACAACGACCACTTGCACGGTTTAAATCGCGAAGAAGAGTATTTACAAGAGGTTACAGGGCTTGATGATATCTTTTTGCCAAAGGACGGATGTCCGCTTGTGAGTTATGATATTAATGAATCGGTTCATTTGATCATTTTGGACACACAATGGTATCTAGAAGATTGGGATAAGAGCCCAAAGATCAATGACAATTGTGATAACATTAAAGACCGTGAAAAATTCTTTATAGAGCTTGAAGGCGAGATTAAAAAGAATCAGCAAAAAACGCTGGTTATAGCTATGCATCACCCGATGTATACCAATGGGGTTCACGGTGGGAAATTTGCAATAGACAAGCATTTATTTCCTTCTCAGCAAAAAATTCCTGTGCCTATTTTAGGTTCGCTCGTTACGCAGATCAGAACGCAAGGCGGTGTTTCTAAGCAAGACCGCTTTAATGAGAAGTATAATGAATTGATGAAGCGCATTCGTGTCCTGGGGCAAACGCATAAGAAGATCGTTTTTGTTTCCGGCCACGAGCACGGCTTACAATATATAGAACACGATGAAGTGCGCCAGATCGTTTCAGGATCAGGTTCAAAATCATCCTATGCTTATTTGGGTAACGACGGACTTTTCAGTTCTGACTATGAAGGGTTTGCGAAACTCGATATTTTTGAAGACGGTTCGTCCTGGGTTCAATATTACGGAACCAATCAGGAAACGGGAGAACCGGAGTTATTTTTTCAACAAGAAGTGTATGCGCCTGATTCAATTGTAGATTATTCACAATTGCCTACAAGCTTTCCGCAGACATTAAAAACTTCAGTTTATTCTATTGAAGAAACCCAGCGCTCAGATCTTTTTGAAAGTGTCTGGGGAGAGCATTATCGCGAGGTTTATGGCAAACAAATAACAGCTCCCGTTGCACTTCTTGATACGCTTTATGGAGGATTAGAAGTTGTGCGTCCCGGCGGAGGACATCAAACGGTATCACTTCGGTTAAAAGACAAGAGCGGAAGAGAATATAATATGCGTGCCTTGCGTAAAAGCGCGGTTCAGTTTTTACAAAAGGTTATTCTGAAGGAAAATGCAGATATTGAAGAAGATCTTGACAATACGCTACCGGAATCTTTAATTCAAGATTTTTATACTTCTGCACATCCTTACGGAGCTTTTGCCATCCCAAGATTGAGTGAGGCCGCTCAAGTATTACACACGACGCCACGTCTTTATTACGTGCCTAAGCAACCCGCTTTAGGTAAGTATAATGAAGATTATGGTGAACAACTTTATATGATTGTAGAGCGACCGGCAAAGGAATATTCAGGAGCTACTTTTGCATATCCTGATGATATTGAAAGTACAGATGATATTCTTGATAAACTGCGTAGCGATGAAGAAAACATCGTAGATGAACAAGCTTATATACGCGCACGTATGTTTGATATGCTTGTTGGAGACTGGGATCGTCACAATGATCAATGGCGCTGGGCAGAATATAAAGATCAAAACGGAAAGGATGTTTTTGTACCTATCCCGAGAGACCGGGATCAGGTGTTCACCAATTTTGACGGCGCAATTCTCGACATTGCACGAACTCTTTTTGGTATGGCGAGACAATTTCAGGTCTATGATGAGAATCTTGGCGATATGAAATGGTTTAACAATGCAGGGATTAAACTTGATCGCGCATTGGCACAGCGCTCGGGTAGAGCAGTTTGGCACGACGAAGCACAGTTTATAAAAGAGCACATCACCGATGAGATTATAGAAGAAGCTTTTAACGATTTACCTCCGGAAGTACGAAGCGGGCAGTCTATAGATGAGATCAAGAAGAATCTTAAAGGGCGCAGAGATAATTTGGTAAGCATTGCAGATTCGTTTTATGATTATCTGGTAGAACTACAAATGGTCACCGGGACAGATAAAGATGATTATTTTGAGATTACCCGATCTGATGATCAAACGCACGTAAAGGTTTTTAGAATTAAAGGGGGAGAAAAAGCAGATGTAATGCTTGACCGCACCTATTATTCTGATGAGACCAAACAATTATGGATTTATGGCCTTGATGATGATGATGTTTTTGAAGTGAAAGGAACCGGAGATAATCCAATTTTTATGCGAATCATTGGAGGGCAGAACAACGATATTTACCGCATCAAGAATGGAAGAAAGGTAAAAGTTTATGATCACGAAAGTCTACCCAATACCATTGAAGAGCGGGGTGGAGCAAACTTTAGACTTACCGATGTTTATGATTATAACACCTACGATTATCAGAAGCAAATATTACGCACCAATGGATTGACACCTGCTTTTGGGTACAATCCAGACAATGGGATCAGTCTTGGTTTGACAGACGTTTATACCATTCAAGGCTTTAGACAAAACCCGTTCTCGCAACAGCATCGCTTTAAGATGTTATACTTTTTTGCAACAAGCGGATTAGATTTTAAGTATAGCGGTGAATTTGCTGGGATAATGAATGACTGGAATTTATCGGTAAGCGCGCGTTATACGACACCTAATTACGCCAGAAACTTTTTCGGCTACGGAAACGAGACCAGTAACAATGATGATGAATTGGGAATGAATTTTAATCGCGTGCGTTTAAGCAGGCTAGAAGCATCTGCCGGACTTTTACGTAATTCAGATTACGGAAGCACTTTTTCTATACGAGCACTTTTTGAAGGTATAGAAGTTGCCGACAATTATTTGAGATACATTGATATTGTTGACATCATTGAGCAAGAAGAGCGTAAGTATTTTGCAACTCTTGATGCAAGTTACGAGTATCACAGTAAAGACAATGCATTGGCACCAACGCGAGGTATGGATTTCGTTTTAAACGGCGGATTTACCAACAGCCTAAGTGAAAGCGGGAGGCGTTTTGCATACCTTAACCCTAGTCTGGGGTTTTATAATGCAATAAGTGCCAACCGTAAATTGGTTTTAAAAACAACGGCACGCAGTCAGTTTAGATTTGGAGATAATACAGAGTTTTACCAGGCCGCAACTCTTGGACAATCAAATGGATTACGCGGTTACCGTTTTGACCGTTTTACCGGAGAACGTTCTTTTGCAGCTTCGGGAGATTTGCGATATGCCTTTAACACATTCAAGACCGGTTTTCTACCCTTACAAATAGGTGTTTTTGGGGGTTATGATTTGGGTCGTGTATGGTCAGACCTGGATGAGGGATCAGAGCGTTGGCACGATTCCTACGGCATCGGGTTTTGGGTAAATAGTGCAGATGCTTTGAGCGGTACATTTAATTTATTTAAATCAAGCGAAGGCTATCGGGTTTCGTTTGGTTTTGGATTTAATTTTTAGAAAAATTTTTTGCCGAAAGGTGTATAACATATGAAAGAAGTAGATCACATAGATAATTCAGACAGTGCAGAAAAGCGCGAACGCATAGACACCATCAATCTTGAGTATTTAAAAGTAAAAGACTTTGAAGAGCTCAAGGAGATCATGATCGCTGTTTATCCCAATATTCCAGATCCTTACTGGAAGAAAAAAGAGCTGCAAAAACTGGTTTCCATTTTTCCGGAAGGTCAAGTAGTGGTTAAGGTAAACGGGGAGATTGCCGGTTGTGCCCTTTCTATCGTGGTAGATTACGAGAAGTTTTCTGATTCACATACCTATATGGAAATTACAGGCGATGAAACTTTCAGTACGCATACGCCGAAGGGAAATGTGTTGTACGGTATAGATATCTTTATTTCTCATAAATACCGCGGCATGCGCATTGGTCGACGTCTTTATGATTACCGTAAAGAATTGTGTGAGAATCTTAATTTAGAACGTATTGTTTTTGGCGGAAGGCTGCCTAACTATCATCAGTATGCCAAAGAACTTTCTCCAAAAGCCTATATAGAGAAAGTGCGTGCCCGTGAGATTAACGATCCTGTACTTGACTTTCAGTTGAGTAATGACTTTCACGTAAAACGAATTATTACAAATTATCTGGAAGGAGATAAGCAATCTAAAGAGTACGCGGCGCTTTTAGAGTGGGATAATATTTACTATCAAAAGCCGGTAAAAAAGCCAAATGCAATCAAAACAGTTGTGCGTTTAGGCTTGGTCCAGTGGCAGATGCGTACCTATAAGAATTTTGAAGAATTATTTGAGCAGGCCGAATATTTTATCGACACCATTTCAGGCTATCGTTCAGACTTTGCATTGTTTCCAGAGTTCTTTAATGCTCCGCTTATGGCAGCTTACAATCACCTATCAGAACCTGATGCAATACGAGAATTGGCAAAATATACCGAGCGTATAAGAGATCGCTTTAGTGAGCTTTCGGTGAGTTATAATATCAATATCATTACAGGGAGTATGCCGTATATGGAAGACGGTACGTTGTATAACGTGGGATTCTTATGTAAGCGTGACGGTACGATCGAAAAGTTTTATAAACTGCACGTGACACCGGACGAAGCCAAAGCTTGGGGGATGAGCGGTGGCGAAAAACTCAAAACCTTCAATACCGATTGCGGTAAAATTGGAATCCTCATTTGTTATGATGTTGAGTTTCCAGAATTGGGTCGTTTACTAGCAGATGAAGGAATGGATATTCTCTTCGTTCCCTTTTTGACCGATACGCAAAATGGATACAGCCGTGTGCGTCATTGTGCGCAGGCACGGGCTATTGAGAACGAATGTTATGTAGCTATCGCCGGAAGCGTGGGAAACATCCCAAAAGTGCATAATATGGATATGCAATTTGCACAAAGTATGGTGTTAACACCGTGTGACTTTCAGTTTCCTACAAACGGAGTTAAGGCGGAAGCGACGCCAAATGCCGAGATGATCCTCGTTGCAGATGTAGATCTCGATCTATTGAAAGAATTAAATCAGTTTGGTAGTGTTCACAATTTGGTAGACCGAAGAAAAGATTTATTTCAGCTTAAGTGGAAGAAAAAATAGCAGATTAATTGCTAATGGGTAATAGCTGAAAGTTGTTCTTTTCAATTTCGATCACCTCAAAAGTTGAAAACAGCCATTCCCTTTGAGCAGCATTAAGTTGTTGCGTTACATCTTGCTCAAAAGTTTTGTTTACTCTGGCATTGGTAAAATCGGCATCTAATAATTTTGTTTTTACCAGACTCACATTACGCAAATCTGCAGATGATAAGTTAGCATTTTGCAGGTTTGCATAATCTAAAATAGCATTTTGTAAAACGGCATGTTCCAGATTGGCTTCTTTTAGGCTGGCATAGGTCAGGTTGGTCTCGTGTAACCACGTATTTTGGAGATTTGCTTTTTCAAAATCAATCCCATTAAAACTTGAATTTCTTAAGTCGGCGTTAGATAAATCGATTTGAATCAAGTCTGCACCTTTTAGCGATAGATTGCGTAGTTCTGCATAGGTAAAATCAAGACGTTCAATGAGTCTTCCGTTAGATCGTGAACGGGCGGCCGTGTTGAGGTTAATCCCTGTTTCTAATAGAGAAACCAACAAATACCCGCGTTCGGGGCTCGTAACTCTTGCGATTAAGCTATCGTTTTCCAGATATTTATAAGGCTTCAGCATTTTGCTCAAGGAAATGAGTCTACCAGCCGTTGCATCGTCAATCGCGTTAGCACTGCTTCTGGAAACATCGGTGCTTATTTCTTTCAGCATATTATCCATAATGAGCAAGGTTTGTCCACGGCGCTCTGCTTCTTGTAGGTAGGTTTGTTGATCTAAACGTTTGTTTTGTTGTTTAAACATTTCGCTCTGACCGGTGATCAACGTATTCTGTTTTCCTAAATAATGGGTCTGAAAAATGAGTAGGATAGAAGGGAGTACAGCAGTAAGAATCAATAAAAAACCTACTCGTGTCAATCTGATAATGATGCTGCTTAGCAAGTCGGAAAGGGTCTCTCTGGAGACGCGCTGCTGTTCTGCGATTTCGTCCAGAAATTTCTCAATGCTCTTTTTTAGTTGTGCACCTAAAATCATTCCTGAGGAGCGTTTAAGAAAATTCCAACCCAGTTTACGGCGGTTCTTCTTCTTGTTTTCCTGACGGTCTAATTGCTCCTTGAGCTTTTGATTTTCGGCTTCTAATTGAGAAAGTCGTTCTTCAATCATAGTATTATTGTCTGATGCAGCTTAAAAATACTATAAACGCTGCGCATTGCAGCATGTTGCCTTTGTAAAAACGAGATGATCTATTTTAGACTGAATTCATAGAGATTTCCTCCGGTTTGCGCACGACGCTCATCAACGAGATATAGTGTAGAATCGTTTTTGAAAGCTACACCTTCCTTTTGAGAATTGTAGCCGGTCTCATAAGTCGTGATATCTCCTGAGAAAAATTTTTCTTCTTTAAAATTAGATAGAAGCAATACTTTATTAGTCGTAAGGAGCGCTATGGTTTTTCCATCTGAAGAAATAGCTGCACCTGTGATCGCACAAGTATTTAAGTCATCACAAACGTAATATTCATCGATGAGTTCGGCTTCAAAATTGCCGGGAAGTGCAGGCAATTTGTAGACTTTTGTAACACCGTCAAAGTTGCGGCTTCTGTTTCGGGTAAATAAATACAGATATTCATTTTTATAAATGAGCGACTCTATATCAAAATTGAGGTTCTTAAGATCTGGTGGATAATCTTCCTGATCAGATAAGGTAAACGTAAGACGTTCTGCTGTGGCCGAAGTTGCATCGTGTGGAAGCTCATTGAAGTTTCTAATAATGTAAATAAATTGATCTTCCCGATCATTCTCATTATTTCCTGTATCAGAAATATATAAGGTACCTTCAGCATCGTTGGCCAAATCTTCCCAGTCTTCATTGGGAGCATTGCTTATTTTTAACTCCCTTACGATGTTTCCTGAAGTATCCAGGCCGTAAATTATGTTTGGATTACCGTGGTCTGTAGCTGTATAGATAAGGGTGTCGCCTTCAAACAAGGCAAGACCTGAAACTTCTGCTAACCTTCGTTCGAGGCTGCCTTTCATTTCCAATTGGCCATAATCTTGACAGCTAATGAAGAATAAAGCAAAACTAGCACCAACTAAGAACCGTAGCATTGTTTTTAGCTTTTAGAATTGTCAGAATTAGCTATGGTAATGGTTTCTGATCTAAATTTATTTTTACCAAAATCTAGCGTGCGAATTGGGAATGGAATATTGATATCGTGCGCGTCAAAAGCCTTTTTGATAGCAATAATTGCACGGTCTTGAGCGACTAACATATCTTTTCTCCTAGTCACCGGTGCCCAAAAACGCGCTACAAAGTTAATAGAGCTGTCGCCAAAGCCTTCGTAGAAAAATTCAATATCCTCATTACTTTGCTGCTCAAACTCGTTTGTCAATGTTTCAATAGTTAGCTTTTTTACAGCTTCTAAGTCACTCTCATAGCCTACCCCACAACTTAAAAATACACGAGAACGTTGCGTCTGACTCCAGTTTTTAAAAGGCGAGTCAACAATGTTTGCATTAGGAATGATTACATAGTTGTTATCGGCTTGTCTAATGGTAACGTTGCGTAAAGTAATATCTTCAACAATACCAGAATAATCGTTAGATTCAACCCAATCACCAAGTTGAAGCTTAGGCATAAAACTTAAAATCACACCGCTAAAGGTGTTGTTTAAAGTTCCTTGTAAGGCCAGACCTATTGCAAGACCTACAACACCGGCACCTGCAAGAACTGATGTAAGTACTTTATCAAGATCCATAATTCCAAGGGCAATAAAAAAGCCGATGAGAACAGTGATAGCAAAGGCGGTTTGACCTGCCATCACTTTTATAGAATCCTGTTTTACACCACGCATCAAAATATTGCGAACAAATTTTGAGACGTATTTTGCGCCATACCAAAAGAGTACAAAAACTAAAACCGCAACAAGAAAATTGGGCAATTTTAGAATAAAACTTTCACCCCATCCCTGAAGTTTCTCAATAAGTTTGTAAAGGTCAAAACCAAAAATGGTCCAATCAGAATTTGTATTTTCTTGAAGTAAAAGCATAGGTGCGTTTTGGTTGATTAGTTCTGTTGTATAAATTACGATTTTTTATGTGTTTCAGATTTTGTCATTCTCCAACTGTCAAGCATCCAACTGGTTTTTTCAAGTTCTCTGATGTAAGCGCCTAATAAATCTATTGTTCCTTCATCGCCACCTTCATCTGCAAAATTCACCGTCTTACGCATCTGTGTGAGTAGTTTACCGTGATCTTCGAGTAATAGTTCTATCATTTCTAAATCGGCAGTTTCGCTAGGCGATTCTTTGAGGTTTGCCATTTTAAGATATTCCGATAAATGGCTAACGGGCTGGTATCTAAGCGTCAAAATACGCTCAGCAATTTCGTCGATCTTGATCAGGGTGTCGTTATACATCTCTTCAAACTTTTCGTGAAGATCGAAGAAATTTTCACCCACAACATTCCAGTGGAAGTTGCGCAGTTTTTGATAATAAATATGATAATCTGCTAATAAAACATTAAGCTGCTCAACGGTAGCTTCAGTTCTTTTTGGATCTAAATTTAAATAGTTCATGATTTAATTATCGTAAAAGTTAATACTCAAAGTTAAGCGGCATTTTTCACTTTAAGAGCGTGTTAAAACCGTTTAGTATAAGTTTAACTGGAAAACCTAAAGGTTGTTAAGTTTAGATTTTTCAGTTAAAAAAAAGTTAAAATTATGTGTGAGAATTACACCACTTTATAATACATTAGCAAAATTCAACCCTACTTCATTACTAAAATGAATTTTACAGATTTACAAAGAAAGCGCGTACTCGTCACCGGAGGTTGCGGATTTATAGGATCTAACCTCATTGAAGCGCTCTTAGAGGCAGGAGCTTCTGTTACTTGTCTAGACGATTTATCTACAGGAAAGAAAAAGAATATTGAAACTTTTCTAGAACATGACAACTTCAGTTTTATTGAAGGAGATATACGGGATTTTGAAACCTGTAAAAAAGCTGTAGAAGGATGTCAGTATGTAAGCCACCAAGCTGCGCTTGGCTCTGTTCCGCGTAGTTTAAAAACCCCTTTGCTTACACACTCGGTTAACGTTACCGGGTTCTTAAATATGATGGAGGCTTCTCGACTTGCTGGAGTATCCAAGTTTGTCTATGCCGCTAGTTCTTCGACTTACGGAGATAATGAGGCTTTGCCAAAAATCGAAAGTGAGATCGGAAGACCGCTTTCTCCCTATGCAGTAACCAAACTTGTAAACGAATATTACGCCGGTGTCTATAAGCGTAATTATGGTTTTAATTCTATTGGTTTGCGTTATTTTAATGTCTTTGGCCCTAAACAGGATCCCGACGGAGCTTACGCGGCAGTGATTCCGAAATTTATTTCATCCTTACTGAATAATGAGCCTCCTGTGATAAATGGTGATGGTTCTTTTTCTAGAGATTATACCTATATAGACAATGTGGTGCAGGCCAATTTATTGGCATTAGTTACCGATAATAAAAATGCACTTAATGAGGTGTATAATATTGCCTACGGAGCGCGTACTTCTTTGATTGAATTAGTAAGTTTGCTCAAAGATCGTTTGCTTAATTATAACAGCGATTTAATTGAAATTCAACCTAAATTTGGACCAGAGCGACCGGGAGATGTTCCTCATTCTTTAGCTTCTATTGCCAAAGCAAAAAATCTTTTGGGGTATGACCCAGAATATGATTTGGAGGCAGGAATCAATAAGGCAATTGACTGGTACAAGCAAAATTTAGAAACAGATAAAGATAATTAATGAGCATTGCAATTATTGGGTTAGGTTATGTAGGACTACCTCTAGCACGTTTATTTGCTACAAAATATCTTACGATAGGTTTTGACATCAACAAAGAGAGAATAACCCAATTGCAAAGCGGTTTTGATAAGACCGGCGAACTTGATTCAGAGTATTTAAAGGCTGTTCTTATAAATGAGACTTCTGCTTCAAAAGGTTTGTTTTGTACTTCAAATCCCGAAGACCTTCAGCAAAGTGTTACGTATATAATCACTGTACCAACACCCATAGATAAGAACAACAACCCAGACTTGACTCCTTTAGAAAAGGCAAGCAAGTTGGTAGGAGGTTTTTTGAAGAAGGGAGACACTGTGATTTTTGAATCTACGGTGTATCCTGGTGTTACCGAAGAGTTTTGCATTCCCATTTTGGAGGAAGCCTCAGGTTTAATTTTTAATACTGATTTTTATGCAGGATATTCTCCAGAACGTATCAATCCGGGAGATAAAACGCATACTGTAGATAAAATAAAAAAAGTGACCTCGGGATCTACACCTGAGATCGCACAACAAGTTGATCAACTATACGCTTCAGTAATTACGGCAGGAACTTTTAAAGCAGCATCAATTAAAGTTGCTGAAGCTGCTAAGGTGATTGAAAATTCACAACGCGATATAAATATTGCTTTCGTTAACGAGTTGGCAAAGATTTTTAATCTGCTTGATATTGATACGCAGGCTGTTTTAGAAGCAGCAGGCACAAAATGGAATTTTCTTCCATTTAAACCAGGTTTGGTTGGTGGACATTGCATAGGTGTCGATCCGTATTATTTAGCTCAAAAGGCAAAGCAAGTTGGGTATCATCCTGAAATAATATTGGCAGGAAGAAAACTCAACGATAGTATGGGGCCTTATGTAGCTTCACAGGTGGTGAAATTGATGGCCAAAAAGGACATAAAGCTGAAAAATAGCCGCGTTCTTGTATTAGGAATTACGTTTAAAGAAAATTGTCCCGATGTACGCAATACACGCGTAATAGATATTATTCAGGACTTAAAAGAATACGGTGCTCAGGTTTCGGTTTATGATCCGCAGGCAGATGCAGACTTAGTAAAACTTGAATATGATATTGAACTTCTACAGCATTTGGAAGGCAAGCTTTTTGACGCTGTAGTTCTTGCCGTAGCGCACCGTGAGTTTGAGCAAATCGACCTTGAAAAGCTTAAAGCCAATACCGCTGTGGTTTATGATGTTAAAGGCTTTTTAAACGAAGGTGTAGATGGAAGACTTTAAATCAAAAAAGATACTTTTTATTTTTGGTACGCGGCCCGAAGCTATAAAAATGGCGCCGGTGATTAAATCCTTTCAGAAGGAATCTTGTTTTGAAACTAGAATTTGCATCACCGCTCAACATCGGGAAATGTTAGATCAGGTATTGCATTTTTTTGAACTTCAACCGGACTACGATCTTGATTTAATGCAAAAAAATCAGGATTTAACAACGCTGACTTCTAGAGCCTTGGCTGCATTAAAAGTTCCGTTTGAAGATTTTAAACCTGACCTTGTTTTGGTTCATGGGGATACCACCACCACGATGACCGCAAGTCTAGCTGCATTTTATGCCGGAATTAAAGTGGGGCACGTTGAAGCAGGTTTACGCACCTTTAATTTACAATCACCATTCCCTGAAGAGCTCAATAGACAGTTTACAAGTAAGATAGCCGATTTCCATTTTGCGCCTACCCAACAGGCACAAGCCAACCTAGTAGCAGAAAACATTTTAGAAGAAGAAATTGTGATTACGGGGAATACGGTGATCGATGCACTGCAAGAGACGGTACTTAAAATAGAAAAGTTAAAACCGTCATTTGCAGCCGGTATTCCTTTTAAGTCGAAGAAAATCATTTTGGTTACGGGACACCGCAGAGAGAATTTTGGAGATGGTATGCAGCGGGTTTGTAATGTTTTGAAGGAAATCGCTTTGGCTCGTGAAGAAGTTCATTTCGTTTATCCTGTTCACCTTAATCCCAAAGTACAAACAGTTGTGGAAAAGACGTTAGGGAGAGTGTCAAATATTTCTTTGATCGCACCTTTAGAGTATCCTGATTTTGTTTGGCTCTTAAATGAGTCCTATTTTATTATTACAGATAGTGGCGGAGTTCAAGAGGAGGCGCCAAGTTTAGGTAAGCCGGTAATCGTCACGCGGGATACTACAGAACGACCCGAAGCAGTAAACGCAGGTACCGTAAAACTAGTGGGAACCAATGCCGAACAACTCAAGACAGAAGTCCTGGAGCTTATCGATAATGTTGAAGCTTATAAGAAAATGAGTTCAGCACACAATCCTTATGGTGATGGGAAGGCAGCGCAGCGCATCGTTGATTTTGTAAAACATAGACTTTAGTCTAAGGTGTTAACAAATGTGGTAAGCGGTGGTTTAACCTATAATCTTTCCTAACTTTACCGCGTATGGAATTTTCTTCAAAGTTATTAGAGCAAGCTGTTTATGAGATGTCTCAATTACCGGGTATTGGTAAGCGTACAGCCTTGCGTTTGGTTTTACATTTACTGCGCCAACCTGAAGCACAGACCGAGCAATTGACTGAAGCTTTAACAGGATTACGCACCGGTATTAAATTCTGTAAAAATTGCCATAATATTTCAGATACCGAATTGTGCGAGATTTGCGCAAACCCCAATAGAGAATCGGCAATTGTTTGTGTGGTCGAAGATGTTCGGGATGTGATGGCTATTGAAAATACGAGTCAGTATCGCGGGCACTATCATGTTTTAGGCGGAAAGATTTCTCCGTTAGACGGTATTGGTCCACAAGATTTGACGATCTATTCTTTAATCGAAAAAGTGAAATCAGGAGCCATTGAAGAGATCATTTTTGCACTAAGTTCTACTATGGAAGGGGATACGACCAATTTTTACATCTATCGTCAGCTTGAAGGTCTTAATGTAAAAACATCTACTATTGCGCGTGGTATTGCGGTGGGAGACGAACTTGAGTTTGCAGATGAGGTTACTTTGGGAAGAAGTATCCTTAACCGTATTCCTTTTGAAAACTCCCTAAAGCAATAATTGATGCTGCTTTCGGTAATTATTTTAACGTATAAAGTACCCTATCACGTGTTACTTTGTGTGCAAAGCGTTGAGCGTTCAATAGCAAGTATTGATGCCGAAATTATTGTTGTAGACAACAATTCTCAGGATGAAACTGAAGAACTAATCAAGGCCAATTTTAAGCACGTTATTTTTCAGCAGAATAAAGAGAATCTGGGATTTGCTAAAGCGTATAACCAAGCGGTTCATACGGCAAAGGGCAAGTATGTATGCATTTTGAATCCAGATACGGTCTTGCCAGAAAACTGTTTTGAAACCCTTATTCCATTTGCCGAAAAGCAACCCGATTTTGGTGCTCTAGGACCACGATTGATTGATGGCACCGGACATTATTTGCCAGAAAGTAAACGCAATGTGCCTGATTTTAAGGTTTCATTTAAAAAAATGACAGGGGATAGTTCCAGATATTATGCCAATCAACTTGCTCAGGACGAAGTAGGAGAGGTTCCTGTTCTTGTTGGTGCTTTTATGTTGGTAAAGAAGCAAGCATATTTAAAGATTAAAGGTTTTGACGAGCGCTTTTTTATGTACGGAGAAGATATCGATTTGAGTTACAGACTTACTCAAAACGGATTTAAAAATTATTATTTCGGGCAATTGGCAGTTATTCATTTCAAAGGGGAAAGCACTGTAAAAGACCGCAAGTATAATTTGAGGTTTTATGGAGCGATGCAGTTATTTCAGCAGAAACATTTCTCACAGGGATTTTTTATAGATAAAGCTTTGGGTTTAAGCCTGAAGTGTTTGGCTTTTAGTAAATCTAAAGTTGCCTCAAGAGAAGATAGACATAAAGAAAAGACAGCAATGTATTGGGTCTGCAGAGGAAATTTGGAGCAAGAAGAATTAAAAAATATACCATTTGAAATAAACCAAATCCTAAATTTTGAAAGGGAAAAGGAGCTTCAAAAATTAAACAGTACATTGATTTTTGATTTGAATTTCTTGAAGTTTTCCGAAGTGATCGAAGCCTTTCAATTGTTAAAAAACAACAAAAATAGGTTTCGCATACGACCTTCAAATTGTAATTTTATCCTCGGAAGCGACACCTCTACAAGTCGTGGCGAACTACTAAAATGGTGAGCGGTAATTAAAAAATCGTTTTCATAAGCTTTATTTTAGTAAATTCGCAAAAAATTATAGTCAACTAATATTTATTTTGATGATATGGCAAAATTTGAACTGAAATTACCGAAAATGGGAGAAAGCGTTGCTGAAGCTACAGTGACAAACTGGCTCAAAGAGGTAGGTGACTCCATTGAGATGGATGAACCGGTAGTTGAGATTGCCACAGATAAAGTTGATAGCGAGGTTCCTAGTGAGGTGGAAGGCGTATTGGTAGAAAAACTATTTGACGTTGATGATGTTGTAGAGGTTGGTCAAACCATTGCGATAATAGAAATAGAAGGTGAAGGCGCTGAAGAGGTAAGCACTGAAGATAATACTACAGAAGAAAACGTAGCTGAAGAAGAACCAAAAGATGAGGCTGTAGCACAGGCAGCGCAAATGCTGGACCAGGGACAAGAGACTGCTGCGGCTCCTACTATTACAAATGACGGTGCTCGCTTTTATTCGCCTCTAGTAAAAAATATTGCTCAGGAGGAAGGTATAGCTCAAGAAGAGCTTGATAAAGTACCGGGTACCGGACTCGAAGGTCGTGTGACTAAAGATGATATTCTTAAGTATGTGGAGCATCGTGGAAAGAAGACTACCACTGCGGAAACAAATACGTCAAATACCACAGCTAAAGAAACTACATCAGCAGCAGTACAAACACCGGTAAGCGTAAATGGAGGTGATGAGATTATTGAAATGACTCGTATGGGGAAAATGATTTCAAAGCATATGATGGCATCAGTGCAAACATCTGCACACGTACAATCATTTATTGAAGTTGATGTAACTACGATCTGGAACTGGAGAAATAAAGT
>Ga0208029_1000448_pt1 | contig 25863 bp, 26 predicted proteins | sample MalvireepMed_s12_FD_184242 | JGI IMG/M metagenome (GOLD analysis project Ga0208029, IMG submission 184242) | Marine viral communities from the Global Malaspina Expedition - Malaspina viral metaG DeepMed_s12 (SPAdes) (version 2) | ecosystem: Environmental > Aquatic > Marine > Oceanic | place... | reverse complement strand
ACGACGATAATGCCGTTGGAGCATTTCAAATACGGGAAGTATTGGGCGCCGGACTTACGTATACCTTCTAAGCAAAGCGAAAGTTTAAATAACAAAAAACCCGATGCAGAAAGCATCGGGTTTTTTATTTAAAATCTAAAGTACGCTATTCTTCTTCGCCGTAAGCATCGTACTCAGGATATAAGAAATTGTTATAAGGAAAACGCGTAATGTGAATTTCACGTACGCGATCATAAACCTTCTTGCGGAACGCTTCCATATTATCTTTATTCAATGCCGAAATAAAAATGGCATCACCGTCTACACGGGACATCCAGGTACGTTCCCATTCTTCTAAAGTAAAATGCTCTTCGGTACGTTCGGTAACCAGATCATCTTCATCAATGGTTTTATGCGTGTATTGATCTATTTTATTAAAGACCATCAACATCGGCTTGTCTGAACCTCCTATCTCATCCATAATTTGGTTCACCGAAGCGATGTGATCTTCAAATTGTGGGTGCGAGATATCAACAACGTGTAGTAATAGATCGGCTTCGCGCACCTCGTCTAAGGTGCTTTTAAACGATTCTACCAGCTGCGTAGGCAGTTTTCTAATAAATCCTACGGTATCACTCAATAAAAACGGAAGGTTGCGAATAACCACTTTTCTCACGGTAGTATCCAACGTAGCAAAAAGCTTGTTTTCTGCGAAAACTTCACTTTTACTTATCGTGTTCATCAATGTAGATTTCCCAACATTGGTGTATCCTACCAAAGCGACACGTACCAAAGCGCCGCGGTTTCCTCGCTGTATGGCTTGTTGCTTGTCGATCTTTTCAAGTTTCTTTTTAAGTAACGAAATACGATCACGCACAATACGGCGGTCGGTTTCAATTTCGGTTTCACCCGGTCCGCGCATTCCGATACCTCCTCGTTGACGCTCAAGGTGCGTCCACATCCCGGCAAGGCGTGGTAGTAAATATTCATATTGCGCCAGCTCTACTTGAGTACGCGCATAACTCGTTTGTGCGCGTTGTGCAAAAATATCAAGGATCAGGTTGGTTCGGTCAATGACCTTACACTTTAAGATCTTTTCAATATTCTTCTGTTGCGCAGGGCTCAATTCATCATCAAAAATGGCAGTACCTATCTCGTACTGATCTACATACGCACGCACTTCTTCCATCTTCCCGCTACCTATAAAGGTCTTGGGATTGGGCGTATCCATCTTTTGGATAAAGCGTTTGAGCACTTCACCACCTGCGGTGTACGCGAGAAACTCGAGTTCGTCAAGATATTCCGTCGCTTTATCCTCGTCCTGAAACTGTGTAATTAAACCGATCAATACGGTTTTTTCATATTCTATTTTAGTCTCTTCAATCATAAATAAAAGTAAGCTGCAAAGATACGGATTTAGAAGCTAAATTTATTTTGTGTAGCTTTAATCAAGATGCTGAAAATCAATATACTTTTATTCCTACTGCTATTTTGTGCTGGTTTTAATACCAAAGCTCAGAAAAACAACTCCGGTGTCGCTGTTTATAAGGTTTATCCTAATATGAAGCGAGTGGAAGCTTTATCCCCAAAAAATAACATTTATGCAGAAATAAAGGATGCTTTAAAGCATCTGGATCAATTGCAGTACAAGCTGTATTTTAATGCGGAAATAGCCTATTATGACATAGAAGAACAGCTGGCTAATGAACGTAATCCTGCAGTTCAAAATGCAGCAAAACTAGCCCGGAACACACCATTCTATACGCTTCAGCCTTCTGGCGAATCCTTCAATAAAATAGAATTTATGGGGGATGATTATCTTATTGCGCAGAAGTGTTCAGAATATGCTTGGGTGATTCAGCAGGAAACCAAAATAATTCAAGGGTATAAGTGTCATAAAGCAACTAGTATTATTGAAGGGCCTAATGAAGAAGCGCTTGAAATTATCGCTTATTTCTGTCCACAACTACCTTTTAATTATGGTCCTAAAGGATATTGCGGATTGCCGGGAATGATTTTGTATCTAGAAGATCATCTTGTGATCTATGAGATGACCAAGCTGCAATTTAAACCCATCGATGCTATTGTATTTGAAAGAAACGGGATTGTAAAAACAAGAGAAGGTTTTAGCAAATATGTAGATTCACTAGCGACGGCAACTTTTGGATGGCAAAAAAACTAAACTATACGTATTTAAATGAAAGCACTTTTAATAATTTTCAGTCTTTTTTCAAGTACATTATGGGCACAAACCGAAGCCTATCTAGAGGTTACCTATAAAGCTGAGCGCATTACGCCAATGGATTACGCTAAGATCACAGATGCACAAACTAGATGATCATTGTAAAGAAATACCGCTTCCAAAAAAAAAGGAAAGACAATAACCTGAGCCTTACTATAAACTTAAGTGAGATATGCTCAAAATGATTATATCAAGAGGATAAAAAAATTAGGAGATTAATAATGATATAATAAGGTTTCTCAATTTTTGAAGTCGTATTTCTCGATACTTATAATATAATTATTGAAAGAAGCGGTAGGTTTCATATCAATCAATGTCGTAGGTTTTACGCAAAATACTTACTCTAAGTAAGGTTTATTGAGCCTTATTAATCAAGACTATTGAATACTTTCAAGTGACTAATATTATAAATTGTTACTCAATTGAATTGTTCAATCATAACAAAGAATATAGATACAATACGGTTTTTTCAATCTTTTGAAGAAACAGATTTTGTTTTTAACTTTTATTCATTTGATTTTGATTCAGCGCTAAATAGTATTTTAAAATACCCACCGTCAATTTTAATTGTGGATTTTGATCATCCTGTGCTTTTGCAGGTTGGATGGGGCTCTTTACTAGATGCTATCTCCTGCTTAGAAGTCTCCCCAGTTATGATTGGATTATCAAAAGTAAAAACCTACGCCTATGAAGCTTTAAAAGCTGGGTTTATGGACTATTTACTTTTACCGATTAAGGAACTGGAAATAAGGAAATGTTTTTTAAGGTTTAGAAAATGCTTGAAAAAAGAAAAATCTAGAAGCGATATAATTTGTTTGAAATCCTATTCTGATTATCGCTTTTTAAAAATTAATGATATTCTATTTTTCAAAGCAGATAATAATACAACTGACATTTTTTTAAAAAAAAATAAAGAGGTAACTGCATTTAAATCTTTAGGATATTTTGAAAGAAGTCTTCCAAAATGTTTTTTTCGGATTCATAATAGCTATATTATTAATGCTACTGCCGTACGAAGAATAAACTATAAAAAGAGTCTTCTTTTTTTTGAAGATGAACTTGATTCATTTTCTATCCCCTTTTCGAGAACTTATAAAGATAATGTTGATCATTTAAAGAATATTTTAGGTGAAAGTGATATCTCTTTTCTTGTCAATTACCCTTAAAACTATGTAGAATACAACACTCTATGAGAGACTTACAAGTAAATGTCTTAAAGAATGTAAAAGGTTTTAGGATCTAAGTAATATTGTAGTGTTAACAACAATGAAGCCCCGATAACCGGGAGATTGGATCCAATTGAAGTTTCAGAATACTATTTAAAAACTTCAATTATGAAATTAAAAAAATTACCCGTTTTATTTTTATTAATAACTACAACTATTACAACTATAAGTTGCGAACCCGATAAAATTTTGCATGAAATTGATGTAATTAGTGATTCAGGAAACGAGGAGAATCACGGCGATCCAAGAGATCCTGAAGATTAAATAATTCATTTAATTGATTAAAGCCCTAAGCGAAGTCTTAGGGTTTTTTTATTATATTACTAATTATTATGAGTAATTAAAAGCTTTAAGATTAGTAATGAACTAGTTAGCATTTTATGAGAAAGGTTTTTTTAGCTTTATCCATTCTGAGACTTTTACTAATAATATTTTTATTAAGTTTTGTAAACTGCTCATCGCCACAAGCAAAATCGGAAGAGCTAGATGAAATATTAAAAGATTTTAATGTAACCACAACTGAGATTAAAAATTTAGAACAAAAAGTACCGAATGATAGTCTTAGATTAGCAGTACTTTCTAAATTGTCACTCGATTTTTTAAACAAAGACTCTACACTATTTCGTCTAATCAACTCCAAAACCTTAGCACTCTCAAGTGAATTAAAGAATAAAAAAATTGAAGCTTACGCATATTGGGATCTTGCATATTTATATGAAAGAGAGTCCTTTTTAGATAGCTCTTATGCGTTTTATTATAATGCATATAAAAATTTCCTTTCTTTAGAGGATAGTTATCACGCAGGTAAAATGATGCTTAATATGGCTATTTCCCAAGAAAAGGCCAGAGATTATGTTGGTAGTGAAAATTCTTCCTTTAAGGCACTCAAACTTATTCCTTCCAATAAAGAAAAGGATGTTTACGCGATCTATAATAATCTGGCTGTAATTTACAATGGTCTAGATGATTTCGATAATGCTATTGAGTCTCATAAAAGGGCAATAGCTATCGCCTCTTCAATTCAAGACCAGGTTTTATTGGCAACGAGTTTTAATAATATAGCCGTTGCTTATATAGAAAACGGATTTTACGCTGAAGCATTGGAATACATTGTCAAAGCATTGAAAATTCAAGACCTAAAGAATAGTAATACACGCCTGTATGCTATGGTTTTAGATAATTATTCTTACACTCAATTTAAACAAGGCAACGCCGAAGACTTTTTAAAATATTCTCTTAATGCTCTTAGAATACGGGACAGTATTGGCCATAAGTCCGGAATTATGGCAAATAAAATTAGACTTGCGGAGTACTTTATGGGTGAAGAAGATATGACCAAAGCAGAATTATATTTAAGTTCAGCATTATCAATGGCTGTAACTGAAAATAATTCAAAATATGAACTAGCAGCATTGTTGAAGCTTCATAAAATCACTCGAAGTTCTAAGTATTTAGATAGGTACATAGCTTTAAATAATAAATTAATCCTTGAAGAACGTAAGGTTAGGAGCAATTTCGCGCGAATACGTTATGAGATGGATACTTATATTCAAGAAAATAGAAATCTAAATGAGCGTAATATTTATCTAACAATAGCTACTTTATCATTACTTGCTTTAGTGAGTGTGATCTTCTTTTTTCAGCGACAACGAATAAGATTAAAGGAAGTACAAATGCAAAATCATCTAAAGGATTCTAATGAGCAGGTGCTTAGTTTACTTCTAGATCAGCAAAAGAAGGTTGAACTAGCTGAGATTAAAGAGCGTCAACGAATTTCAAGAGATTTACATGATGGGATTTTAAGTCGTCTATTTGGTACTCGTATGGCTTTGGGTTTTTTAATAAGACAGGATTCAGATAGTAATGTTAAAAACCATATTGAAGAATTGCAGGCAATTGAGAAAGATATACGCAACTTAAGTCACAATCTTATATCAACAACTTTTGATTCTAATGATGGAATTGAAAAATTGATCAAAAAGTTGATTCAAGATTTTAATGACCATTCCAATATAAATTTTGCTTTAGAAATATCTAAAGAATTTAGCTTCAACAATTTAGAAAGCAGTATAAAGATTTCTATTTATTATATCTTACAAGAATCATTACAAAACGTGCGTAAACATTCTCTTGCTTCTTCTTGCTTTATAAAGTTTACTAAAGAGCTACTATGTTTAAAACTAATAATAGAAGATGATGGTATTGGTTTTGATGCCAAAACTCCAAAGCAAGGAATTGGACTCAAGAATTTACACTTTCGAATAAATAATCTTAAGGGTAGGATGAATATTGAAACCGATAAATCTGGAACCAAAATAACATATACGATACCGATATGACTTCCGTGAATGTATTAATTGTTGAAGATCACCCTCTGATTGTAGAGTCTTATAAGCAGGGATTTGAAGTTGTTTCTAAGAAGCAATCAATAATCTTTAATATAGAAATCGCTCATAAACTTGATGATGCAATAGCTGTCATAGATGACTATTCTTATATGAATACGTGTGGTTTAATTTTTCTAGATATACAGTTGCCAATAGGCTTAAACCAAAAGATATTGTCTGGTGAAGATTTAGGACTTCTTATAAAAAAGAAATATCCTTTAACTAAAATAGGTATAATTACATCATTAAATGATAATTACCGCTTGAGGACTTTGATTAAGAATATTGATCCTGAGGCGGTGCTTATAAAAAATGATCTAACACCAGAAGAATTAATAAGCGCGATACAATCTATCATTACAACTCCCCCATATTATACTTCAACTGTTTTGAAGTTATTGAGAAAGGAGATATCTAAAGATGTACATATAGATGAAATAGATCGAAAATTATTATATGAACTTTCAATAGGAACTAAAATGGTGGAGCTGCCAGATATTCTACTATTATCTAAAGCTGGTGTGGAGAAAAGAAAGCGCAATCTTAAAGCGCTTTTAGAAGTTGAAGATCAGTCTGATCGTGAGCTTATATTAAATGCTAAGAATCGTGGTTTTTTGTAAAAACAAAAGCCGTAAAATAAGTAAGGATTTTGAACACATTAAACATATTTGGATGATTATTTTTATAATGTTTCGAAACAAATTATTTTTTAACTATTAAAAATTTTTACTTATCATGAAAAAAATTTATTTAACGTTTTTCGTTTTTCTTACTGTTAATGTTATTGCTTTTGCAAATTGTCAAACTCAAGGAGACGCAGCTTATGACGCTGCCATTGCAAATGGCACGTCAGAAGAGCAGGCGGCTGCAATAGCTCTTGCTGTAATAGATGCTTGTGAAGCGGATCCAGATCAATAAGAAAACTTAGTAATTCATTTAATGTGATTTACAGTAATCTTAAAGGATATATTTGTGGATATATCCTTTTTTTTAAATTTTTTAAAATATGAAATTTAGTATAATACTCTTGTTTTCATTGCTGCTGTGTTCTAACATGTTTTCGCAAAAAGCACTCATAGTAGAATATGAAGTGATTGCCATTGAAAATAAGGATCAAAAACCACAAAAAGAAATAGGTTTTTGGAATATGGTAACCCGTGCTGCAAAAACGCTGCCAGAGAAAAAACCAAAGCTGCGAATAGAAGGGTATCTTTCAGCATATGACGTAGAAGAGGATATGCCCAATGATGCGCAAGCAGCCTCTATGAGCGTCTTGGCAACCAGTCTCTATAATCTTAATCATGATGTGTTTATCGATACTAATACGGGTTATTTGATTGAAAAGTTTTCAGCCTTCAACGAAGATTTCACTGTAAAGGATACGCTAGGACGGTACGATTGGAAATTAAGTGCCGAAAAAAAGATCATTAATAATCTTGAGGCATTCAAAGCTACTTCATCTAAAACAGTTATAAATTCTAAAGGGTCTTTTGAGTTTCCCATTGAGGCTTGGTACGTTCCTGAATTGCCATATAACACAGGGCCTGCCGATTTTGAAGGCTTGCCGGGATTGATAGTGGAGGTAAAGGTGAAATCCAATATTGGCTATATTTTACGATTAAAAAATATACAAGAAGTGACTTCATTAGATATTGCTAAACCTGACGATAAAGGAATGATATCACAAGAGGAATATAATGACGAGATTAAAAAATTGACCAAAAAAACAAAAGAATTCTTTAAAAATTAAATGGATTTAATAAGCACAATTTAATCTTGTTGAACGTACGAAGAGGTATAGTTAGAAAATGGTATAAAACAATCTTACTAGCATTAGTAGGTTTATCCTTTTCCTATGCCCAAAACACACAGCTCTCAGGGAGTGTACAAGATACTCTAGATCAGCCGCTGCCCAATGCCAATATCTTAGCATTTCCACAAGAAAGCGGTTTTCAAACCCGGTTTGCGATCTCGAGTCCGCAAGGGCTTTACAGGCTGCAATTAGAACGTAATGTTTCTTATAGGGTAGAAGTGAGTTATATGGGGTTTGCTAAAATCACAGACACTATCAGTTTGAGTGAAGATAGGACTCGTGATTTTAAAATGAAACCCTTAAGCGACCAATTGGGTGAAATTGTGATCAAGCAGCGCTTGGCGGTAAAAGTACGCGAAGATACCATTACCTACCGCACCGATAATTTTGTAACGGGAGAAGAGCGTAAACTTCGGGATATTCTTAAAAAGCTGCCTGGGGTGGAGATCGACCGCGATGGCAATGCAACAGTTAATGGTAAAGAGGTGACCAAGCTTATGGTCGAGGGTAAAGATTTTTTTACCGGCGACGAGAAATTAGGCGTCAATAACATTCCCGCAGATGCCGTTGATGAAGTTGAAGCTATTGATAATTATAACGAAGTTGCCTTTTTAAAGGGTTTGAGTGATAGTGATAAGATGGTGCTTAATATAAAGCTTAAAGAAGGTAAGAAGAAGTTTGCTTTTGGAGATATTGAAGTTGGTGGCGGACTTGAAGATCGGTATTTGATACACCCCAACCTGTTTTATTATTCTGCAAAAACGGCGGTAAATGCTATTGGTGATTTTAACAACATTGGCCAAAAGTCGTTTAGCTTAAGTGACTACATTAATTTTGAAGGCGGTTTTAGTTTGTTAAGCAAAGATCCTTCCGCTTATTTCAACTTGCGCAATGATGATTTCGCACAGTTTTTAAATAACGATGATTTTGTTTACAACAAAAATGAGTTTGGAGCTTTCAGTATATCACAGGAGTTGAGCAAATCCACAAACATTGATGCCTATTCTATTGTATCTAACGGAAAACTCGAAGCCCTTAATGAGAGTGATTTCACCTACCTAACAGGCGAGCAGCAAGAAGAAAACCGAATCACTACAACCAATAATAACCTGTTGTTTACGCTTAATAAGCTGCGTTTGCGCTACATTCCAGATAGTGGCACCGATCTTTATGCAGCAAGCTATTTGAAAACAAGTAAAGGCGACGGCCTGAATCGCGTGCTGTCCCAAACGCCCGATCAAAATACTTTTGTAGATACACAGACGCAGCCACAGTCTTTAGACTTTAAAACCGAGTTGAGTTTTAATCGCCAATTCTCGTACAAACACACCAGTACGGTTGAAGCAGCAGTGCAGTACAGTCAAAATAATAATGATCGCGATTGGCTCTTTAACCGCCTGGTGTTTTCAGGGGTCATTCCCTTCAATGGGGAAGATGACATCTTTAATTTAGTGCAGACCACCCGTTCCAGAAATTATGACTTTAATATCAATGCTAAGCATTATTGGGTTCTGCACCGCTTTCATCATATTTATCCCGAAGTTGGGATCAATGTGACGCATCAAAATTATACTACGTTAGACACCCAGCGATTAAATGACGGTAGTTTTGTAGATTTTACGAGTAGCGGCTTTAATAATGATTTGTTCTTTAAACTGAACGATAGTTATTTTGGGTTTCAGTATAAGGCCAAAGCTGACGATGTTATCTTCAAGCCGGGCTTGTTTTATCATTATTATTCGTGGTCGGTAGACCAATTTGAAACTCGGGAAGTCGGCAAAGGAAAACCTGTTTTATTGCCGGAATTGCTGGTCGAATGGGAAATGAGCAGTGGCGAAAAATTACGGTTGAAGTACAACAGACTATCTCAGTTTGGTAATGCTTCGCAATTGGCAAACCGCTTGCGTCTGAGCAGTTTCAACGGATTGTTTAGTGGTAATGAAAACCTCGAAAATCAGCTTTCTCATAGTGCTTCCTTGTTTTACTCGAAGTTCAGTCTTTACCGCGGAATTTTCATGAATGCTGGATTGAGTTATAGGCATACAGAAAACGCGATACGCAGCACCACTCAAATTGAAGGAATAGACCAGATCAACACCTTGATCTACACAGATCTCCCGGAAAACAGTTATGGCACCAATGCGTCATTTTCTAAAAAAATAAGCGATTATCGCTTTACACTAGGAGGAAATTTGAATCTTTCAGACTATTCTCGAATTATCAATAATGCGACGCTTGCCTACAATTCGGTAAACTACGGCTATAACTTTAAAACCGAAACCTCTTTTGATACTTGGCCAAATTTAGAAACCGGCCTGAGACATAGTTTTAGTGATTTCAGTTCAGATAGTTTTGAGAGTACTTTTCAACGCATCACTCCGTTTGCTTATCTAGATTATGACTTTCTGGAGGACTTCATTTTAAAAGCCAGTTATGAGTTTACGTATTATGAAAACAAAGCCCAAAACCAGATTAACCGGTTTCAGGAAGCCGGGGCAAGTTTGTTTTATCAAAAGGAGGGAAGCGCCTGGGGCTTTGAGCTAGAAGCTCAAAACATCTTTGATATTCGCTTTCGCGCGAGCAATTCTTTCAGTCAATTCCTAATTACAGATCAGCGCACCTTTATTCAGCCAAGAACCCTTATTTTTAAAGTGACTTATAAACTTTAAAAGACAGGCGTCGCTATCAACACAAAAATGCCCCAAACCAAACTTACCCTTGCTTTTTACAATCTTGAAAATCTTTTTGATACCCTAAAGGACCCCAATATTCTGGATGATGATTTTACGCCGCACGGCGATCTCAAATGGAATCACGAGCGGTACACGCAAAAGTTAAACGGACTCGCAAAAACCATTGCTCAAGTGGGCAAAGCCGAAACAGGACAAGCGCCTGCTCTTATTGGCGTGGCCGAAGTTGAAAATAAAAAAGTACTAAACGATCTTCTACAAACCGAAGCGTTACATACATTGAATTATGATTTTGTACATCACAATTCACCAGATGAGCGCGGTATTGACACGGCATTACTATATGATAAAAACCGCTTTGAAGTGATTGAAAGCAGGAGCTATTCTTTACATCTTCAAACGGCTCAAGGGGTACGCGATTTTACGCGCGATATTCTTTATGTAGAAGGAAAACTCGCCGGTGTACCTGTTTTTGTTTTGGTCAATCACTGGCCCTCACGGGGAGAAGGTGTGGCAATTTCTGAACCCAAACGTATTGCTGCTGCTGAGCGTAACCGTGAAATCATTCAAGAAATTCAGGCACGCGACCCCGAAGCTCGAATCCTTATAATGGGAGATTTTAATGACGACCCGCAGAGTATAGCGGTGCGTGATCATCTGGTATCCACCGATTTTTACAATCCGATGGTCTTTTTATTAACGCGTTATGCCGGTTCCTTAAACCATCGTGGCGACTGGTATTTGTTTGACCAGATCATTTTGTCGCCCAACTGGATGAAAGCCTATGACAATCCGCTGGAGTATGAGAAATCTGCGATCTTTAATCCGGAATATCTAAAAGAGCAAGAAGGGAAATACCGCGGCAACCCATTACGCACCTATGCCGGTGACAAGTATCTGGGCGGCTTAAGCGATCACTTTCCGGTATATACCATTTTTAAGGTGGAAGATTAGTCTGCTTTATTAGGAGAACCCTTCTTCTTCGTATTTTTCTTTTTATCCCCGTCTTTTTTAAGGGCCGATTTACCGGCTTTCTTTTCGGGCATAGGGCCACGCATATGTATGACGAGTCCGTTGAGGAAATTCCGAAGAAATTGATCTCCGCATTCTACATATTTAGGATGGTTCTCATTTCTGAAAATAGCGCCCAATTCACTCTTGGTCACAGCAAAATCTACTAACGCACATATTTTTACAATATCGTCATCACGCAATTTTAGCGCTACACGTAATTTTTTAAAGATGTCGTTGTTAGATAAAGCCATAGTAGAAAATTAGGAGGTAAAGTTAGAAATAAAAAACGCTTCAGAACTACTGAAGCGTTTTTTATAAGAATGACACAAAAAGAGCCTGTTGCTAGCTGTTTAAAAATCATACTTTCGGTCTAAGGCATACCGAAGCAGTTCGCCTTTTCCTTTGAGTTCGAGAATGCGCATCATGTTTTTACGGTGCGTGTCTACGGTATGCACCCCGATAAACAATTCGTCTGCGATCTCCCGAGAAGTTTTTCCCTGAGCGATAAGGCGAAGTATCTCGAGTTGACGCTTGGTAAGTAAACCACTTTTTGAGGTTGCGCTGTGATCTTCTTCAAAAGCGCTTAGATCAATTTGAGAATCAAAGAAGGACGTTCCTTCAGCTACAGTTTCTATAGCATTTTTTAAGGTCTGTAAACTGGAGTTTTTTAGTATATATCCCGAAGCTCCGGCATCAAGCATTTGCTGTACTGCATCTTGCTGGTCAAACATAGTAAAGGCGATCACGGCGATCTTAGGAAACTCTTTCTTGATGATTTCGGTAGCCTGAATACCATCCATCTTGGGCATTCTGATGTCTGTAATGATCACATCCGGTTGATGTTTGCGTACAGCTTCTACCAGTTCTAAACCGTCTGTAGCGCTGCACACCAGTTGAATATGTTCTATATCCTGAATCAATAGTGCAATGCCGTCGATTAAGGATTGATGATCTTCTCCTATTGCGATACGTATCATATGGGTATGTCTATGATGACGGTGGCGCCTTCGCCGGGTGCCGACTCAATAGTCAAGCTGCCGTCAAGGTGATTTACACGTTTGTCTATGCTGCTGATGCCCATTCCCTGGCTGCGCGCACTTATGTGTTGCGGATTAAATCCTAGGCCATCGTCCTCAACCATAATATTGAGCGAATCTCCGTGATTGATCAAGTGGATGGTTGCCGTGTTGGCCTGTGCGTGTTTTATAATATTGGTAATGAGCTCTTGAATGATCCTGAAAATACTCAGCTCGAGACTGTTTTCAAGTCGGTTGGTCATGCCGTGATGTACCACTTGTATTTCGAGCCCGTTGAGCTGCGATACTTTTTGAGCCAGATCTTTAACCGCTTTCAATAAGCCTTGGTTGGCAATCACCCCGGAGTTTTTAGCGTGGGCAATACTGCGTACTTTTTGATAGGCTTCGTTGAGTAGCGCATCTGTTTTTTCAAAAAGTTGAGGTTCTTGGGATGCTTTTAGCGATTCAAAGTGCATACGCACATTGGTCATCAAAGCACCAAGATCGTCGTGGAGTTCTCCGGCAATACGGGTACGTTCTTTTTCTTGTCCCGCGATCATCGCATCGATACTGGCGAGTTCCTGATCTTTTAAAAGATTGGCCACGCGTTCTTTCTCCAACTCGCTTTCCTGCTCGGCCAGTTTGCGTCTTTTTTTGCTGTTGTTGAGTATTAGAGAAGCGATTACGATTGCTATGATCAAGAGGATACTTAAACCTCCGGCGATGAACAGAAAGCGTTTTTTAGCTTGTCTCTCTTCAAGAAGTGCGTTAGCATTTTTTTCAGCTTTTAATTCTACCTGAAGCCGGGAGATCTCAAGTGAATTGTCTCTAAAGTTGATATTGTGACCGGCTTCCACATAGGTTTTATAATGCGCCAGTGCCAACGAGTCTGCTCCCATACCTTCGTAAAACATAGAAGTATAATATTCTACAAAAAACGTATTCTTTAACGCGTCTTGCGGATTGAAACAGCAGGTGATCTCTTTTAGTTTTTCAAGCGCTTGTTCAGAGTTGCCCTTGAGATGTTTGATGTAAGCCAATTTGGTAATGGCAGAAAATCTGTTGTCGTTATAATACGGAATATCTTTTCCTTCGTCAAAGACCTTTTGATAATACAGTGCCGCCTGATCATACTGTTCGCGCAATTCATAAAACAAGGCTACTTCCAGATAGAGCTTGGGTAGGAGCTTACAGTTGGGCTCCAGCTGGGCGATCAGGCCTTCAAGCAGTGCGGCTTTGGTATGATAAACCGATTTGATGTCGATCTCTGAAGAATAGAAAATAACCTCATAGATCTGAAAATACACCTGATCGTGAATGTCTGCGATCAGCTTTTGGTATTGATCCAGAAACACCTCATAGTTGTTGTTGTTGCGCGCGATCTCATGGTGAAAATACTGTAAGATGGCACGCAGGGCACGACGCTGCAAGGGAGCATATGCTGTTTCATTAGCATGTTCTAATGCCGAATAAAAATGCGGATAGGCTGCCGTACGGTCCTGTAAAAAATAAAATTTATAATACCCGGTGTTCAGTTGGTACACCGCATTTAAAAAGGGATCGTCGCTGGTGCGCACGACACAATCGGCTTGATAGCGCTTAGAATTACCCGAGAAACCTTCGTAGGTGAGTTGTGCAAAAACCTCAAGCGGTTGCGTATATTTTGGGGCGTCGATGCGCTCCAAATGCGACAGTGCTTCTTGATGCTCCAATTCTTTGAGTGCTTGAAAATATGCATCGTACGTTGAAAGATCAGTGTGCTGCCCAAGCGCAAGGCTACACCAAAAGAGCAACAGAAGTCCGGGCAGCCTTATGCGCATTAAATCAAGATTTTCAGTTCAGACATCATACAGCGTTTTCCCGGAGCAAAGCCTGCTTTTTCAGAACTTGCGGTAGAAGAGGTGCCTTCAATGCATTTAACGATATCTTCAGCTTGGTCCATTTCTAAAGTATGATGTGGAATGCGTCTGGCCGTATACGCACCATCTCTGTAGAAAAACTCATCGTCGTGAACGCCTTTTTTTAATGCATCTTTAATTTCAGCTAACTCACGAATAAAGTATAAATCTTTGTTACAATCAACTTTGATATTTTTCACGGTCTTTTTTGTAGCATTTGAAAGGGCTTCAAGATGTAAATGAAAGCAATTCTTAGCTTCGTCAAAGCTTACATCTTCAAGTCCTATGTTGAAAAGCCCTTTGTAATTGACCAGTTCAAATTCAACTGTTGTTATTGTTTGAAATCCTTCTTCGCTACTGGGTTCGGTAATGAAGGTTCCGTTAACTAAGAAAAAGCTACCGTAGATTTGCGAGGCGTAAACAACCTGTTGGTAATTTTTAGCTTTAGATCCAAGGTAAATTAGTCCCGGAGCCGCTTCTAACGGACTAAATCGTGTTTGAGTTTCCATAAATTATAAGTTTGATTAGTTTAGGTGATATTAGGATTAATTTGAGTTGCTGTAAATACCTAATACCCGGTATTTTAATTGCTAAGCGTATCTAAGGTCATCAGGCCTTCGGCGTCTTTGATCTCTTGTTTTAAGTGATCGAGATAGAGAATCCCATTCAAATGATCGATCTCATGTTGAAACACCACGGCTGTAAAGTCTTCTACCATTTCGATCTCGTGCGAGGCGTCGGGTTTATCGTATTCCACGAGAATGGCATACGCCCTTGTAGAGAGGGTGTCGCGTCTACCGGGAATCGACAAACAACCTTCAGGACAATCTTGTTTTTTCTTCGAGTATTGTTTGATCACAGGATTGATAATCACCTCAAAAGGGAAGCCTTCTTTATCAAAGCGCTGTACCCAGGCGATGCGTTTTAAGATACCCACCTGAGGAGCGGCAATACCCGCACCCAGGGAGAGGCTGTCGCGCACTGTGGTATACATGCGATCGATGAGGTTCATCAGCACCGTATCTTTAGGATCTACGGTTACTGCTTCACTGGGCATGCGCAGTAAAAGTGAGTCACTTTCTTTAGTGATCTTAAAAACACGCATGGGCGTGGCAGAATCTGCAGCCATAATCAACTGGGCTTGCTCATCGGTGAACTGCGCTTGAGGTGCTGTTTTTTCATTTTTAGAGCTACAGGCAATTAAACAAACCAATAGCAAACTGAGTAGGGTAGTTTTGATCAAGAGGTGTAAATTTTAGTTTCCTAAAAATAGCATTTTATTATTTAGTCGGCGGTAATGCTGATGTTGTCCAGTTGGTAAGTGCCGTCAAAGGCTTCCTGAGTACTGCCGGTGTACTTAAAGGCAACATAACCTGTTTCTGCAGGAGTGCATGAGAGGTTTACGATTCCGCTGCTGTACCAATCGCCAAAGAAATCCTGATCGCGTATCACAAAGGCGTCACCCAACACTTTCCATTGGGCTTGCGTAACGGTCGTTGGGTCTCCATCCCAATCGGTACTGAAAAGCACCTCAAGATCACTGCCATCTGCAAAGCTGCTGCTGGTTTCAAAACGCAGCCGCACCTGTGTATTGTTGGCCAGATCAATAGCCGGAGTGATCAACCAACATACACTCAACGCGTCTCCCGACTGATACGAATCGATACGCGCAGAAACGCCCTGTGAGGCATTGGTTCCGCTGGCGGTGTAGGCTTCCCAGGCCTGCACCCCGTATTCTACATAATTGGTCCAGCCGTTGCCTTCAATAGGATTGTTGCGGGATTGTTCACTAAAATCTTCAGTAAAAAGAAGTGTTTCTCCTTCGGTTGTTGCTTGTCCGCAGCTATACACTTCGGGGTCGCAGCGGTCGTCGCTTGAAAAGTCGATCGCCTGAGTGGTGTTGATGCGTAGGATGTAGAAATCGTCGTAAAAGTCTCTGCTCAGAATACCGCTAATGCTTCCCTTTCCTGACGGAAGTGCAACTGATTTAAAACTGGCAAAGGTGCTGGTGCTTACCAAAGTTCTGCCACGGGGTTCGCAGGTTTCTAAAAGGCGAATGCCATCAAACTCATCAGTGACTTCTCCGGCAAAGGTTTTGGGAAAGGCGCCCAGAACCTCGCTTTGACTAAACTGTGCCTGATCGAGCTGAATCAATACATTCTCATAGGCTTCAGAAAACTGCGAAATGGAAACCGGTAACGGAACCAGTTCGGCTACTTCAGCATCCCGCACAACGTGACTGTTGATAAGACTGCCCGGAATATCGGTGATGCCATTGCCATCTCTAATCCCCAGCTGCATAACGCCATTTTCTGTAGTGATGGCTAGTCCGTCTAAATACACGTAGACTTTTCTGCCCGGCTCATAAGTGGTGTACAAGGCATTTTCATTGAGTTGCAGCGTAATGCCACTGCTTGGGTTTTCTGGTGCATCTTGCAGGAGGAGTTCGTGATAAAAGTTGCCGGCCACATCACTGCTTATCACATAACCGGTAAAATAGGTGTCTGTAGCTTCAAAGCTTACCACGGGTTCGCTGCTTTGTCTTAAGCTGTTGAGCACGGCGTTGAGGCTTATTTCAGTGCCGGTGGGAGTTACGGTAGTCGCTTCGGTTTGCGGAACTTCAAATTCCTGAGTGACACATCCGCAGAGGCAAAATGCGTAAAGACCGAGAAGTATAGGTTTTGCATTCATAAGACTTATTTTTTTGCTTTCGCGAAAGCGAACGGTTTAAAAGCGTACATAGCAATTGAGATAAAAGGTGGCGCCGTATCCCAGAAAATACCGGTTTCCAAAAAGCGGAGTTTGCCGGGAGCGTTCTTCGGTGAGTTTTTGATAATCCCCGATACGGGAATCTTCAAATCCACCGGTTTTATAGTGGGTGTTGAGCGCGTTGTTGATCAGCCCGAAGAATCCAAAAGTATACTGCTTGACCCGCCAAGATTTGCCGCCTACCAGATTGACCAGGTAATAGGACGGTAACTGTTCTTGCTGTAACAGCTCACGTGCCGTATCGGTGTTGTAGGTGGTTAAAGGCTGCCCGTCTCCGGCTCTTGCAAATGCCTCTGAACGCCTCAAATAACTCACATCTACATAGGCTTTTGAAAACCGATTCACGCTCGCACCCAACCACCAGAAATCAGGATCTCTGTAATCAAAGCCTAATTGATAGGCTTGCTCGGGACCTCCCGCAACCCTGTAATTGGCGAGTTGTACAGTGCCATCCCCAAAGCGTATAGGCTCCGGGGCTAAAGTGGTTGTGTAATACACCTGCGGATCGCTGGTATACTGATACTGTCCTACAGCTGCCGCCGCTTTAAACGTTAGGGTAGGATGCACCTGATACGAAGCACCCAATTCAATACCCAGATTTTGTCTGCCGATGCCGGTTGTGACCTCTTGTACCAGTGCATTGCCTTGATCGATCAAAGGGGTTTGCATCGATTGAGTATAGAAATAGGAGACTTCACTTCCGTTGGAGAAGTTGAGATAATATCCCGTGAGCCTTGCTTTGAGGGCGTTGCCTCTAAAGATATAGCTGGCATCTAGATTAATGATGCGCTCTGCTTCGGGACTTGCGATGCTTGCGTTGTTTTGCCGGGCATTGGTAAACACGGTTTGTGTGGATAAGGGCTGGGTAAGCACCGCTGAATTGACCTGTAGAAAATGCTTGCTGCTGAGCTTGTAGGTGAGTCCGGCTTTGGCACCATACGTCGTAAAGTGTACCGGTGCGCTGCGTCCCAAAGAAGCGTCACCGGGGTAGTATCCGTTTTCATAATAGCCTTCGCGGCGATGGGTTGTAGTTTTTATATGCAATCCTAAATACCAATCCAGATGTTTGTGGGTAGCTTCAAGCTGTGCAAAGGCAGCAGCTTCCCGGGTCACTATGCCGTAACGGTATTTATAAGCATCGCCAATACCCACGAGGCGATTTCGGTTTTGAAGGTCGCTTTGTGCGAGGTCGCCACCGGTGGTGTTGTCATCCTCAGCAAAACTGTCGATATCCAGCCAGGCCGTGCCGCCCAATAAATCGTCTAATGCTGCGTAGTTCTCACTGTTGAGGTGGGTAAAATTGACCCCTGCATGAAAATCATAGTTTTCAGACCATCGGCTTTTCAACAGGCTCGAAGCTTTAAACAGGTGGTCTTTAGTAACATCGTTTTGCACGGCATAAATGCTATTGAGTCCGCTTGCGGTTGCGGTTTGATTGGCGCGGTACAGAGCCTGCCAGTCGAGTTGGCCATCTTCAATAAACGCCTGTTCAGCAAGATAGGCTTGCTGGTATTGGGCTGCCGTGGGATTCTCAAACCTGAGAAAATAACTAGGTAATTTTTGATAATAGTTAGGTGCGGGATTGCGGGCGCCGCCTATAAAACTTTCCTGCCCATCAGGATTGATGACCAGCGTATTGCCGGTATAGTCGATGCGCGAATTTTTTGTAGTTCCCCACTGGTAGGCAAGGTTGGTATTGAGACTGCTGTGGTCGTTCCAGTTCCAGTAATGCGATACGATCGCCAAAGGTTCTTTAATCTCCCGATTGCGGGCGTTGCGGGGTGTGTCGTTCTGGTAGCCCCAGTTGGGATTGTAGTTTGTTCCTTTCAGGTCGATCACCTCTTGGGTGAGTGCGGTACTTCTTCCGCGGCGGTTTGGGGTATAAAGCAATGCGAGATTGATGCTGTGGGTTTCCGAAAGCAGTTTTTCAGCAGCGATAAACAGGCTGTTGGCATCATAGAACGTTCCGGCGATAGCGCCTTCCTGCCCAAAGCGTCGGGAGGCCAAAACCGCAAATGCCCAATTAGATTTGGTCATCCCGGTGTTGTAGCTGCCCATCACCCTGCCGGTGTAGGTGCGATTTGCTGTAGCATACGAAATGCGACCCCCGGGTCTGTAGGCGGTAGCGCGCATATTAAAATGCAAGGCTCCGGCAGGCGCGCCAAAGCTATAGACCGAAGGCGTAAACCCCATACTGAATTCCCGATTCCGCATGGCATCGTTGAGTCCGCCCCAATTGCTCCACTGTGGTCTCCCGCTGTTGAGTTTGTTGAGGGTGATCCCGTTGATGAGCACCCGGCTGTATTTGCTGTCCAGCCCACGCGGTCTAAAAAAGGTAGCGCTAAAATCAAAAGCTGCCGCATTGCTAAACACATCATTGGTGGCACCGAGCAGTCCTGAAATCACATTGTCCTGTAGTGCGTCATCGCTGTTCAGTTGTACATCAGAGAGGCTGATGCGCGTCAGGTTTTCATTGGCTTCTGCCAGATCGATCTCCATCGGGATAAAATCAAAAACGATGGGCGTGTTGGGTGTGATCGTGATGGGAAGGTGTAGCTCGAGATAACCCGATTTACGCAATTCGAGCTGGTAGGTGCCCGGTGCGAGTTCCGGAGATAAGGTAAAGCTTCCGGTCTCATCGGTGGTGGTTTGCAGTGGCGTGGTGAGGATGCGTACCTCCACCTGCGGAAGCGGGGCAGCCGTAGACACATCTTTTACCGTCCCACGGATACTCACCTGTTGTGCGATCAGGTGCGAGGCACTCCCCAGCATCCAGATATAAAGCGTAAACTTCATCATAGCAGCAGGTTTAGAACTAGTTTTACGGGGGAGGGATGTTTCTAAATTAGAATTTAATGTAACTTAACGATCTGATTTTAGGTGTGTTATGCAAAATATTCGATTAAAGGTGTTGTGGGTGCTCATAGTTAACCCGATGCTGTGCGTTTTTGCGATGCAAAAGCAAGAATACCAATTGGTTACCGTGGCTTTTTACAATCTGGAAAACCTCTTTGATACCGAAAACGATCCCATTACTTTTGATGACGACCGCACGCCCGAAGGCAAGGACCGATGGACGCAGGAGATCTATGCCGATAAGCTGCTGAAAATGGCCTCGGTGATCGCGCAAATCGGTCCGCCGGAAGCTACCACCGCCCCGGCGCTTGTGGGGGTTTCAGAGATCGAGAACCGCAAGGTGTTAGAAGACCTGGTCAATCAAACTCCACTGAAGCAAAGCCACTATGGGATCGTGCATTACGACTCGCCAGACCGGCGCGGGATCGATGTGGGACTCTTGTTCGACCCTAAGCTTTTTCAGGTGGTGAGCAGTAAGGTATACGCACTCAAACTTTACGATCCGGAGCGTGAAAACCGACGAATCTATACCCGGGACCAACTCTTAGTAAGCGGAAATCTTGCGGGAGAACGGATGCATATTCTGGTCAATCACTGGCCGTCGCGCAGTGGAGGAGAAGCACTTACGCGACCGCGACGTATGGCAGCAGCAGCGCTTAACAAACGCATCATCGATTCTATTTTGAGTGAAGAGCCGTATGCCAAGATCATCAGTATGGGCGATCTTAATGATGATCCTAAAGATAAAAGCCTCAAAAAGATCTTAAAGACCAAAGCCCGCCCGGAGCAGGTAGGGCTTCAAGAGATCTACAACCCTATGGAGCGGATGGCTAAACGCGGACAAGGCACTCTCGCGTATCGCGACAGCTGGAATCTTTTTGATCAGCTCTTGCTTTCTGCGGCTTGGCTGCAACGGGATTATGAACACTTTCAATACTATAAAGCCGGGATCTTTAATAAGCGCTTTTTACAAACGCCCGAAGGTCCCTACAAAGGCTATCCCTTTAGAAGTTTTGCTAACGGAAAGTATACCGGCGGTTATAGCGACCACTTTCCGGTCTATGTGTGTTTGCTGCGTAAAGCCGATTAAGGGGTGTTAGACTCTTCAGGATTGGTGGCTAATTTTATTGCTTTTTTTTTATCGGCTTCTACTTGCTTTTGTTTTTTGCGTAAGGCTTCCATCTCTTCGGTATGGGCAAGCTTGGCGTGGCTGTTGGGAACGATCTTATGTTTTTTAGCGATCGCATACTGCACGGTGATCTCAGCACCAAAGAACAGGATCAGGCAGGTGTAATTCACCCAAAGCAAGATCAATACGATAGAAGCAGCGCCCCCATATACCGAAGCCGGATTGCTGCTGGCAAAGTAATAGCCCAAAATACTTTCCCCTATAAGAAACAGAATTGCGGTGATGCTGGCGCCCAAGACGGTGGTCTTGTATCCCATTTTGACATCGGGCAGGATCTTAAATATCGCGGCAAACAGTGAGGCGATAAAGAGAAACGAGATGAGAAAACGCAAAGCATCGGCAAAGACGACGGTGATCGAGGGTGCAAATTGAGAGAGGTAATCGGTTAGTAAATTCAGTAGTACGGTGATCACAAAGGCCACAAGCAGCATAAAGCCCAGCACGAGCACCATCCCAAAAGCAATGGCGCGGTTGATGAGCATCCGTTTAAAGTTCGATTTCTTTTCGGTGACGTTCCAGATGGTATTCATGGTTTTCTTCATCTGAAAGAACACCCCCGTCGCACCATAGATCAGTGCGGCAATGCTGATAATCAGCGTGATCCAGTTGTCATTCTCTACCGTGACCTTTCCTATCATTTGTTCAATAGCAATGGCTACTTCGGGCGAGATGAAACGCGCGATCTCATCATGAATACGTCCCTGTACAGCTTCCGGGCCAACAAAAGCACTGGCGATACTGGTGACGATCATCAGCAGTGAAGGCAGTGAGAACAAGGTGTAATAGGCAATAATGGCACTCTTGGCAAAGGGATCGTTACGGTCCCAGGCAAGGTAGGTGTTTTTTAAAAAGATAAACAGCCTGTAGCCTTGCTTAAGTATGGGGTTTTTAGGACTATTCATTGTCTAGAAAAGGTCTAATGACATAGTCGAGTTCGTCTACCGCTTTTATGCTCAGGTCGATACTGCGGGTTTCAATGCTGTCTTTTCGGGTAAGCGTAGGGATCACGTAGCCGGAATAGTTGGCCGGTAGTTCTTTTTGGGTGGTGTTGAATTGACGCTCACATTCCGCAGCCATTTTAGTATAATCGTTGAGTTCGATATTCAGTTCCAGATGCCGGCCCTCATCGTCGAGTCCGTCAATCGTATTATCTGCCGAAACCGGATCGTAGATCAACTTTTTAGTACTCAAATTATAGGTGTTGCCACGGGTATCGATATAGGTGTACTGCGGGGCGTTGGGAAGTGTGGTCTTGGTAGTGGTCAACGCGGGTACGGTTTTACAACCTACACTCAGGCTAAGCATTAAAAAAGCAACAAGAACAGCGGCGATACGAGGCATAGTCAATTGGTTTAAGGTTTAAATTACAAAAGCCGGTATTTTTGCGAATTCTGTTTAGACATAGTTTAACGTTTAACAGTACAACTTTGGGAAATAATTGTAGTTTTGAGAAAATACTAAGTTCCCCTTATGTCAGATTTTTGGTTCTACTTCAAAATTGGTTTAGATCACGTTTTAGATTACACTGCTTACGACCACGTTTTATTTCTCATTGTACTTTCGGTTCCTTATGTCTTTAAAGACTGGCGCCGGGTATTGTTGATGGTGACCCTGTTTACCCTTGGGCATACAACCTCGCTGCTGCTTGCGGTGTATGGGGTGGTGCGCATCAACCGGGGGTTGGTCGAGTGGCTCATACCGGTGACCATTTTTATCGCCGCGTTGTACAATGTGTTTACGGCAGGGAGAGGGGCCAATAAAGATAAGCTGGGCGTACTGTTGATCACCGCCTTGTTCTTCGGACTCATACACGGGTTGGGCTTTTCCGGCTTTTTTGAGCAATTGACCGCGCATACGTCTAACAAGCTGTTGCCGCTGGCAGAATTTGCATTGGGTATTGAAGCAGCGCAGATCATCATCACGCTTATCGTATTGATCATAGGCTTCATTTGCCAAACCATTTTCAGGTTCTCCCGCAGAGACTGGATGATGTTCATATCTGCAGTCGTTATTGGTATGGTAATTCCGATGCTTATAGAAAATTATCCGTGGTAAAGCACGTTTTGTAGGATGAGAAGCGAGCCAAGTTTTTTATCTTCGCAAACTTAACAGCTTGTAGCTCAGCTACCGTATTCAAAAGTATGTCTAAGATCTCATCAGATAAACAGCGGGTTTATGATATCGCGTATTTACGCATGGCGCGGGAATGGGCAAAACTTTCGTATTGTCAAAGAAAACAAGTTGGCGCTTTGATCGTTAAGGATAAGATGATCATTTCAGACGGCTATAACGGCACGCCAACAGGTTTTGAAAATATCTGTGAAGACGACGAAGGCTATACCAAGTGGTATGTGCTTCACGCAGAGGCTAATGCGATCTTAAAGGTAGCGGCCTCTACACAATCCTGTGTAGGTGCTACTTTATACATCACCTTGTCTCCGTGTACCGAATGCAGTAAATTGATACATCAAGCCGGCATCAAACGCGTGGTTTTTAATAAAGCGTATAAAGACCCCAGCGGAATTGATTTTTTACGTCGTGCCGGCGTAAGCGTAGATTGTATAGAAACTATAGACGAATAAATGGCCGGTTACCAAAAAAAATACCTTCCTATCTTTTTCTGTGTGGCAGTAGCCCTGGGTATTTTTATTGGGAGTACCCTCAACTACAGCAGCAACCCCACCAACCTGTTGGGAGGCAATGCCAAAAAGGAAAAGCTCAACCGCCTTATCGATTACATCGATTATGAATATGTAGATCCCATCAATACCGATAGTATTGTTGAGGTGACCGTAAACGGAATCCTGGAGAATCTCGATCCGCACTCGGTGTATATTCCGCCTAGTGAATTGCAGGAAGTGAGTGAGAGTATGAAGGGTGATTTTGTAGGTATCGGGATCAGCTTTTACAACTTTAACGACACCATTGCCGTCATTCAGGCCATTCCCGGCGGACCAAGTGAAAAGGCGGGAATACGCGGGGGCGACCGTATCGTGGCAGCAGACGACCAGTCGCTTACCGGTGCCGATGTGCTTGACGACTCGATCACCAACCAACTCAAAGGCCAGATCAATACCAAAGTAGCTCTTAAGGTAAAACGTCCCGGAGTAGACGGCTTGCTCGATTTTAAAGTTACCCGCTCTGTAGTGCCGCTTAAAAGTGTAGATGCGTCGTATATGGCGACCGATACGCTGGGCTATATCAAGATCAACCGCTTTGCCGAAAGTACGCCGGAGGAATTTGAAAAGGCTTTATTGTCTTTAAAACGGAAGGGCGCGCGCCAGTTAATACTCGACCTGCGCGGCAATCCCGGTGGTTATATTTCGGCAGCAGAGCAGATCGCCGATCAGTTTTTGAAAGAAGACCAACTCATCCTCTTCACCAAAAATAAAACCGGAAAGATCGAGAACGCCTATGCTACCGATGAAGGCAACTTTGAAAGCGGAAAGTTATATGTGTTGATCAATGAGAATTCGGCTTCTGCCAGTGAGATCGTAGCCGGGGCCATTCAGGATAACGACCGTGGGGTCATCGTAGGACGCCGTTCGTTTGGGAAAGGTCTGGTACAACGCGAGATGCAACTGGGTGATGGGAGCGCAGTGCGCTTGACCATTGCGCGCTATTATACGCCTACGGGTAGAAGCATACAACGCCCTTATGATGCTGGGAACAAAGCCTATTATGAAGATTATTTGTCGCGTTATAAGAATGGAGAAATGCAAAGCGCCGACAGTATCGCGGTAGCCGACAGTCTGCGTTATGTAACACCGGGCGGAAACGTAGTTTACGGTGGTGGTGGGATCATTCCTGATGTGTTTATCCCTAAGGATACCAATTATGAGAAAGAAGCCATTACCTATGCCTTGCGTGCAGGATATATGAGCCGGTTTATCTTTGAGATCATCGAACAGCGCAGGCCGTATTTCAACAGCTTGTCGTACGAGCAATTTCAGGAAGAGGTAAGCATTAGCGATGCACAGATGAATGAGTTCGTAGCCTACCTGAATGCACGTAATCTAAAAATTAGAATAAGAGATTATAAAGCCGATTTAAAGCGTTATCTTAAGGCCGTCATGGCGCAACAGCTTTTTGGGAATACTATTTTTGAAAAGTTGGTCAACGCAGAAGACCCCGCCATCATAAAAATTAAAGCCTTGAGCCGAGAAGAATAGTTATGGTAATAATAGCTTCCATATTTGTTTTTTGCATTGCCGCAGTATTTCGTCTGCTAGACAATTCTGCCGGGCTGTTGATCTCCAATGGCATATCGGTAAGTCCGTTCTACCTCAAGGATGCCGAGATCAAAGAGCAGATGGATCAGATCAAAGACCGTCAGCTGCGCAAAAAACTAAAACGCACCCTGATCTTTCAAAAGCTGCACAAGATCTTCTTGATACTGGCGATCCTTACCTTTATTGCCGGGATCGTTTATGAGTTTTACAATCCCAGCCTGATCAAATTACTCTAATAGCAGGTGAACCCGACCAAAGCTGCTTAAAGCTGGCGCTTGGTTTGCTTGTGCTTCCCTTTACTCTTTTCAGCAATTTTTCTGGAGATCATCAAGATGAGCACCAAAAGGATCGCACACAAACATGCCACTACCGAAATAACCGCTACCGTACTGTCACCGGTTAAGGGTGCACTATAATCTACTTGTGTGAGGTTAAAGATAAAAAGGGCGCCGGCAAGGGCGAGTATGATATACAATGCAACTTTCATGAGTGGGTTTTAAAAGAGTCCTTGAATATTTGTAGTAAACAGCTTTACTGCCATGGCCAACAAAA
>Ga0208029_1000444_pt1 | contig 26043 bp, 17 predicted proteins | sample MalvireepMed_s12_FD_184242 | JGI IMG/M metagenome (GOLD analysis project Ga0208029, IMG submission 184242) | Marine viral communities from the Global Malaspina Expedition - Malaspina viral metaG DeepMed_s12 (SPAdes) (version 2) | ecosystem: Environmental > Aquatic > Marine > Oceanic | place... | reverse complement strand
TTTAATAAACGTATACGTCTGAAAGAAATTATAAAACTTTTAATGTGTTTTTAAAATGTGGCAACTTATCTTGCTGCAAACAACTAACCTATACTACACTATGGCTTCAGGATTTTTTGCACTCCTAGATGATATTGCAACTTTGATGGATGATGTTTCGGTAATGGCAAAAGTTGCCGGAAAGAAAACCGCCGGTATTCTTGGCGATGACCTTGCTGTGAATGCTGAGAAAGCTTCCGGTTTTATGTCTGATCGGGAAATCCCGGTGCTGTGGAAAATTACCAAAGGTTCGTTGCTCAATAAGATCATCATTTTGCCCATCGCTTTTTTGTTGAGTGCTTTTGTTCCTATAGCCATCACCGTTATTTTGATCATCGGTGGCTTGTATCTCGCCTATGAAGGTGCCGAAAAGATCTATGAGTTTTTTGTGCCACACGCGCACCACGAAGAGAAGCCTGCCTTACAGGATCGCAGCGAAGAAGAACTACTCGCTTATGAAAAAGAAAAAGTCAAGTCGGCAATTTTAACCGATTTTATTCTTTCGGTAGAGATCATCATCATTGCTTTGGGTACGGTAACGGGTGAGGAGCTCGTGAATCAGATCATTGTGGTTTCGATCATCGCTTTGGTCGCTACAGTGGGAGTTTACGGTATTGTCGCGCTCATTGTACGTATGGATGAATTTGGTGCGAAACTCATCAACCTGAATGAGGAAGACGATAGCTTTTCTGATAAAGTGGGGATCTTTCTGGTAAATGCGTTACCTAAAGTCATCAAAGGCCTTTCTGTGATCGGTACCATCGCCTTGCTTTTAGTTTCCGGCGGAATCTTTAGACATAACTTACATTTTGTACACGATTTATTCCACTCATGGCCGGGGATGTTGGCCGACCTGCTCTTGGGCTTGGTCGTTGGTTTTGTGATGCTTTTGCTTATTATGGGTGGAAAAAAGATCTTCAAACCCACAGCTGCCTAGCCTTAAATGCACTGCGTGTTGTGTTAAGCTAAAGTTTCTTTAAGGTTTCTAAGCCGTTAAGTGAAAGGATAATTTTACTTTTGCGTGCCTAAGGTTTATGGTTATGCGCACGCGTTTTACACGCTTCTTAGTTTGTTTTGGACTTACGCTTCTCTTTTTTGGGACTGCTGCCCACGCTCAGGAATTTCAGAAGGATTCGATTTCCAAATGGGATATCAATTATGGGGGAAAAGGTATTTATTTTACAGCACCCGATAATGCCTTCAGTTTACATATTCAAAGCAGGTTACAGTTTCGGTTTGCGACTCCGAGTGATAACGATCCGGTGACCTTTAACGATTTTAATGACGGTGAAAACTCGGTATTCAAGATCAATCGGGCGCGCCTCAAAGTAGGTGGACACGCCTATAAACCTTGGCTGAAGTACTATTGGGAGTACGAGTTGGGGCGTGGCAATTTGCTCGATTTTAGAGTGATGATCGAGCGTTGGAAATGGCTTAACATCAAGATAGGACAGTGGAAGATCGAATACACCCGAGAACGCCGTATAAGCAGTGGAGCCCAGCAACTGGTAGATCGTTCTATTCTTAACCGAAGTTTTACCGTAGATCGCCAACAAGGGGTCGAACTCTACGGAAGGTTGGAAGGTCGGGGAGCAGCTGATGTTTCCTATTGGGCGGCCGTGCTTACCGGAGCGGGGAGAGCAGCCACAGACAATGACGACAAAAACCTGATGTATTTTGGGCGCCTGCAATGGAATCTACTTGGAGACGTCTTAGGCTTTGGAGGAACCAGCGATCTGGTAATTCATCAAAAACCTGAAGCCTTGATCGCTTTTTCTGCGGTAACCAATCGCAGTCCGTTTACACGATTTTCTTCTTCAGGAGGTGGTTTTTTAACCGATTTTGAACAACAGGAGCCGGGGCAGTACCGCATCAATCAAGGCAACATAGAAACCGCTTTTGTCTATAAAGGCTTCAGCTGGCAGTCTGAGGTGCATCACAAAGAGATCCTAGATAAGCTGAATGGCGGGCGCACGCAGTTGCGTGGGTATTATGCCCAGGCGGGTTATTTTGCACATCAGGCAATATCCTGGTGGCCAAAACAATTGGAGGTCGCAGCACGCTATGCCAATTTTAACCCGGATATAGACCAACCCATCACACTCGATGAGGTTTCACTGGCCTTTAATTGGTTCTTTAACGGGCATCGCAATAAGCTCACGGCAGAGGTGTCTAGCTTTGATTATGAAAATGCCGACAATACGCTTGAAAACGAGCTGCGTTTCCGGCTGCAGTGGGATATTTCGTTTTAGTCTGCATAGAGCGTATTGTCATGCTTAAGCACATAACGCCGTGCCTGATTTTGAAACTCCTGTGCGGTTTGACCGGTATGGGTTTTAAAAAACCTGCTGAAATAACTTCGGTCTTTAAACTGTAAATTATAGCCTATTTCTTTAATGGTATGTTCGCTGTGAATCATCTGCCGCTTCGCTTCAAGAATAAGTCGGTCGTGAATGAGTTGTACCACGGTTTTATCCAGTTTTTCTTTTAAGATCTGATTGAGGCGCTTGGCGCTCAATCCCATCTTTCCGGCATAAAAGGAGGCGGCACGTTCCTCGAGGTAATTTTTTTCGAGCAACATCATAAATTCGTACACGCGTTTTTCATTAAGGTCTTGAAGTGTAAAATGCTGTTCTTTCAGTTCGATAAGCTTCAGTAGTAAGACTTTCAGCAAGGCCTTCAGCATAATAAGATTTACCGAATCCTGATCATACTCGGCATACATCAATTGATACACTGCCGAAAGGCTTTCCGCATGTGCTTCACTCACCTGCAAGCACGAGAATTCACCCTGAAGGTTAAAGATTCGGAATACATCCAGTAAAAATTCCTTAAGGTCATCTTCGAGCAATTCCTGTTTAAAAGAGATCAAAACTCCTTGTTTTCCGGCTTTATTCAACTGGTGCACCCGATACGGAGGAATAAGATAGATCCAATGTCCTTTTAAGGTTTGAAAATCGTGTTGCGGGGTGTGTAAGGCTTCCTCATTTTTTAGCCAGACAATCTCAAAAAACTCACGTCTTCCCGGGTCATCGAGATAAGAAGGAGGACAATCGGCAAGATCGCGTATGTATAATACTTTATCACTAAGCATACTAGCACTTTTTATAGGGGATTTACAAACAACAGGTACTGTGGCGAAAACCTGCTGATTTCTAAAATGTACCACAAAAGTAGCACATTACACACGTAATTTTTAACGGGTGCGCAAATTGTACAACACATCTGCCGGATTGTGTACCAAGTCCGTCGAACTTCACAGTACTTTTGTTTCCTAATTAAAACACGCAATTATGCAAACCCCTGAAACGATGAGCAGCGAGGCTGCATTAGCAGATGCAACCGCGCTGATTTACAGAGAACACGAGCACCTGCGACAGGGCGTTGCTTTTGAGCAACTCGCGGGACTTATCGCTCCTTTAGAACGTGCGCAGCGTATTTTTTTGATGGGAATGGGCCGCAGCGGATTTATGATGCAAGCGCTTGGAATGCGTTTGATGCATTTAGGTTTCAACGTGCATATCGTGGGAGAGACCACCGCACCGGCGATTACCAAAGGCGATGTGTTGGTTGCAGGTTCGGGAAGTGGGAGTACCACCAGTATCGTTAATGCCGCAAAAACAGCAAAACGAGAAGGTGCTGCAGTGCTTTGCTTTACCACCAATATGGAATCGCTTTTAGCCGACCTGGCAGATGCTGTGGTCGTGCTTCCGGCAGCACAAAAAAATAAACAGGAGGCCGAAGTTTCTCAGCAATATGCCGGCAGTTTATTTGAGCAGGCCCTGCTGATCTATGGAGACGCACTGGTACAGCTGCTTTGGAATAAAGGCGGAAAGACTGCCGACCAACTTTGGCAGCGACACGCAAATTTAGAATAAGAACAAGAATAACTATTAATATACTAAAAACAAGATACTATGGCTAAGTTACAAGTAGCAATTGATTTATTAAAAACCGAAGATGCCCTTGCATTGGCGACCAAAGTGGCTCCTTATGTAGACATCATCGAGTTAGGAACTCCACTTATCAAAAGTGAAGGATTGGCTGCAATTACAGCGATCAAGAATGCATTTCCTGACAAAAAAGTATTTGCAGATTTTAAAACTGCAGATGCGGGTGAGTTGGAAGCAGATATGGCTTTTTCAGCCGGAGCTGATTACATCACCATCTTAGGATCTACCGGAAACAGCACGATCGCAGGAGCGGTAAAAGCGGCTAAAGCACACGGTAAAGGTGTGGTTGTAGACACGATTGGTGTTGCAGATCGTGTAAAACGTGCACAGGAAGTGATCGAACTGGGTGTAGAATTTGTGGAACTACACGCAGGTCTTGACGAGCAGGCAGAAGAAGGCTACTCGATTCAAGTATTGATCGACGAGGCAAAACGTGCCGGAGTACCGGTTTCTATCGCTGGAGGAGTAAACCTTGACAGCATCAAAGCTGTAAAAGATTCTGGAGCTGTAGTAGCGGTTGCAGGTGGAGCGATCTACGGTGCTGAAGATCCTGCAGAAGCTGCAAAAGCGCTTCATGCAATACTCAACTAATTTTGAGTTCATTAGTTGGATGAAAAACGAAAAGCTCCCGGCAACGGGAGCTTTTTTTTTGGTTCCACCAAAGGGTTTAATAATCAGAGGCCTGCCTTAGTCGGCAGGCAGGCTTGACTCGAAATAGAACATTCGTTTCCAAACAATCCCTTGTAGGCTTGCCCTGAGGTAGTTTACGGGCAGCGACCAAGGCTTCATTACTAACTAACCTGAAGAAGGTTATGTTATAATTTTTTAAGCTTCAGGTCTTTAAAGATCACACCTTGTCCTTCGGCCTGTAATCCGATATATCCACTTTTTAAGGCTTTACCGTCTACTTTAAGTTTGGGATTATAGCCATTGGCTACATCGCCGCCTAGTTGTGTATCGGTATACCGAAGCACTTCTTTTCCGTTTACTTTATGAATGACTAAAGAGTCCTGATAAACGATCAGATCGGCTTCTACCCAGACATTCCAGGGGAAGGTAGGGGAAGACGAATTGATACAATGCTCGTTTGATTTTTTTCCGTTGTAGTATACATCGGTACCGGGCGAACACATATTTCCTGTAGGTCTTGGCTTGCCGGGTTCGGCTTCCGCCAGCATTTGGTATTCTACAGATAGCGGCCAGTCCTGTTCTTTTAAAATGGTTTCCGGGGCTTGCGAATGAAACATCACACCGCTATTGCGGTAGGTATAACTCGGGGCATCTTCCATCCACTCTTCGGTAAATCGGTATTTGAATTTTAAATGAAAAGAGGCAAAAGCTTCGTCATAAAACAGATGGCCGTAGGTTTCATCAAAGGAATCGTAGTTATCATAGGCTACAACAATACTGCTGTCTTCAACCCTAAAGGTGTCGGCATAATTCTCGCCCACTTCGTGATGGTAAAACTTGGGCGTCCACCCGTTGAGGTTGGTGCCGTTAAAGAGGGTAATCCATTCGTTTTCTTCGGCGTTTTTAGTGTTACAGGCAGTAAATAAAATGAGGAGTAAGAGTCCTGTGGCTTTTAAAAATTTCATAAGATAGTTGACTTCTATCTTTAAATGTATTCATTTTTTAACGACTTCGCTTCTTTTTTTAAAATACATTAAATTATGTATTTTAACACTTTATTAGCAACAGCTCTAGCACTATGAAAAAAACTACCCTACTGTTTGGTTTCATTATCGTAATAACCTCTTGCAGTGTGCATAAGCGCGCGGCGATCAAAGCTCAAGAAGAATTTGTGGTGGAGTTGCGAAAGCCGGCCACACGTGGCGGACTCGTAGAAGTTGCGCTGCAAGGCTTGTTTTTTGGAGCAGATTATTTAGCCGACAAAACTGCAAAATCTTTAACCAGTACCTATTCCCAGAGTCTTTCGGTTAATGATTATTACAATACAGACCTTGGTGAGGTAGAGAAAACCTATAACGAAATTCATATAAAGAAATATGCGGCGCCTCAACAGGAAACAGATGAGCAGCGTTTGAAAGGTTATATTGAAAACGATATTCAGGATATGCCAAAATCGCGCGGCGCGACAAGTGCTTTTACCATGAATGACGTGATACGTCTTCAGGATGAAAAAGAAGACCTTCTGAATTTTGAAGCAGTCATCGAGATCTTAAGCGATCCTGAAAATCCCGGGGTTTCCCGATTGAGTTTTAATGAACTGCGTATTTTGTTTTCAAGAACCAAAGTATATACCGATGAAAACCTCAACGCGCGTTTATCGGTTTCTATAGAAGGACATTGGCGTAATAAAGACAATACGCCTATGCACGCAGTGTTGATCGAGCAGGAATATGATTTACAGGAGTTGAAATACGGTACGCAAAATCAGATCAAGACACCTATTCTTTCCCCTTGGTATTATGATATTCCTTATCTGGCAGAGGATGCCGACTTTTCTAAATACGGAGTGGTTCAGGTTAATGTGCAGTTGCAGGAGTATGAAGGTGGTAAAAGCAAATACATAAATCAGCTGCCCAGTATACTTTCAGACAACAAAAACGCCATCATCAAAAATGGCTCAAGCACCATTCAAAAAATTATAGGAAAGGAATAGTGGCGAATAAGAAATTCCCTTTTTTACTGATTGCAGATGCTTTTCTCTGTACCGTTTTTACCTGTATCGTGAGCGGGTTGCTTTATTTTTTTATACTGAATCTTTCGATCTTAGATCCCTTTGAGAAGGCTTTTGAGGATTTTGAATTTACCGATATTTACTATGCCGAAGGCTTTTACAAAAAGGAAGCGGCAGCAGATATTATTGTCATCAATGTAGAACAGGCCGATCGCTATATGCTTGCTCAGGCGTTACAAAAAATAAGTGCCTATCAGCCCAAAGTCGTAGGTCTTGACCTTCTTTTTAAAGAGCGTAAAACTGTCTTTGAAGATGAGGCTTTACAAGTTGCACTTCAGCAGGTGCCTAATTTGGTGAAGGCGGTATATTTTGATCAGGATACGCTTATCACTTCAGCTCCTTATTTTCAAACTCCAACCGAGCAGCAGGGCTTCATTAATTTTAACCTGGACGGGAGTTCCTCTGTAGTACGTGATTTTAACGGAGTGCTGGAGTATCAAGAACGCGAGATTCCTTCTTTGGCAGGAGCGCTCGCTGTGGCTGCAGGATATGTTAGTACAGCAAGCTTAAAAACAAATTATGCTACGCCGGTGCCTATTCGTTATACGGGAGGTTCTGAGGCTTTTTTGACGCTTTCTGTAGACGAACTTCTAAGCCGGGAGCGGCTAGATGTTCTTACCGATGCGGTGGTGCTTCTGGGGTATGCCGGTACGCCTACGGGTAATCCTTTTGATATTGAAGACAAACATTTTACTCCGTTGAATGCTGCCTTTACCGGGCGTGCCACTCCAGATACTTTTGGGGTTTTTATACACGCGACTATTTTGCAAAACTTAAAGTCAGGAAAAACCTTTACGGCGCTTCCTAAAATGTTCACCTTAACGCTGGCCTTTTTAATGGCCTTTGGAAGCATTCTTTTGGGTATGTATATACACAAAAAGAGCAATTTTATATTTGACATCAGCGTCAAGGTCTTACAGCTGCTTGTGCCTATTGTGTTGCTTTATCTAGTGTTGCATTTGTTGAGTTGGCAAATCTATCTCAATGTCTTACCCGTTATTTTCTTGGTTATCTTGGGATTAGAGTGTATTGATTTTTATATTTATTTACAGGAATTTATCCGGAAGAAGTATCCATGGAAAAGCTATTTGTTGGATTAATTTGTTTGCTTGCCGTAGCGGTACATGCACAAGACAGCCTTTATGTGTATAAGGCCGAAGGCGTAGTGCTGCAAGGTAAACCTACCCAGAAAACGCGATTACAAAAGGGCGCACTCCTGCTAAGGGATACGCGTGTAGAACTGCAACCGGGAGCTTCGATCACAGCTATTAATAAAGCAGGCGAATTATTTAAAGCCGCAGACCCCGGGGTGTATACCCAACCTATGCTGCTCAAGCGTAAAACTCAAAACTATCCGGGAAATCTTTCGGTCAATTATTTCAAATTTATTTGGTCTGAACTGGTGGGAGCTACAAAAGCCAAAGTACAGATCGGAGGCGTGTTTAGAGGAAATATACTTATGCGCTTCCCAGACGATAGCACTTATATTACCGGGACCACGTTGCACCTTGAATGGGATGCCGCAGCGGCTACTTCGCCTATGTTTATCTTTATAAAAAACACCGAAACTGAAGAATATCTCAAGATGGCTGCAGACGGGAGCATGCTTACGCTGTACGCGCATCCCTTTTTTAGTGAAGGAAGCACCTATCAATGGAGCGTGAGCGATGAGGCATTTCCCAATTTAAACAACCTGCAGTATTATACGTTTACGTTGATCACTAAAGAAGCCTACACCTTAAAAAAAGAAAAACTACTCAGCCAACTTCAAAATCCAAACTTGAAAAAGTTGTCCAGACGCGAGATAGAAACATGGCTCTGCGCACGGTATAACTTGTGTAATTAATGCTTTAAAATCGATCGCTATGCATTTGCTTCAAAGACTGTTGGCTTGTTTATTTTTTATAAGTATCCCGGCGACTGCTGTGGCTCAAAATCAAGATGTGATCTATGCTGAAGCGCATGCCGAAGCTGTAAGTGCGTTTGATGCGTCTTACCCTGCTTCGCTTATTGCGGTGGCGGTTTACCCGTATACCGATGTGGTTCTGTATGATCTGTTTACTGCCGATGAAGTATTTCGTGTAACCGGCAATACCTTTACGGCCACAGCGATGCATTTTGATGCAGCCGGAACGCGCCTGGTCATTCACTATCCAGATAAAACACAGGTGTGGGATATAAACAGTTTTCAAAAACAAGCAGAATATGCTACCGACTTTTATGCAGCCCGGGATTTCTCCTTTGCTACTGCAAGGTTTGTAAGTTACCAAAACAACAGCCTTCAGTTTAAAGATCTTAATAATGCAGTGGTGAAAGAATTGCCCTATGCAAATGCTCCGGGGCGTTTGATGTTTTCTAAAAACGGGAATACACTTTTTGGATTGAGCAAAGGGCAATTGCGTTATGTAGACGTTCTAGGAAACACTCCTCAAAAAACGCTTGATATTAAGGAGGTTTCTAATTTTGCCGTAGGAGATGCCGGTATAGCCATTCAACAAACTGCGGCCAATTCGCAAGGGTCTGATGTACGGCTGAGCTTTTACGACTTTTCAGGGACGGCCAAAAGCGAAAGCATTCAGCCCAAGAAGGCATTTCAGACGTTTGCAGCTCGAATGCATTTGTTTAACGACGAACTTTTATTCTATGAATCCTTTGATAAGGTGGTTGTGGTTAACAGTAACGGGGGAGAGGACACCTTTGAATTTAAAGAGGATTTAACGGATTTTAAATTCGTCAAAAATGTAGGCTTTGCGGTAAACTTTAAAAACCGATTGGATCTTTTAGATACTGATGGCAATTTGATTACGCGCTTGTATGCCAAAACCTTTATGAACAGTGGGAGTTATGTAAATCCCAAATCAGAACGGGTAGCTTTGGTCGTGGACAGCATGTTGTTCTTAGGAGATGCTGCTAAGCGACAGCCCAAGCAAATCAGCTTGGATGACGGTCTGGCCAATGCGGTGACGGGAGCAGAAGACCTCATAGCCTTTGCTACGCGTGATCAAAAACTTAGACTTTGGGACTTAAAGTCGGCAAAAGAACGTGTCGCGATTACAACCCAGGAAGTCACTTTCCCACAGTTCGTTAAGCTTGATCCTTCGGGAAAACTTCTTTTAGCGTGCTACCCCAGAGCAGATAAGATCGTAGTATATGACGCCAGAACCGGAAAAGAAAAAACACGATTAGCCCTTCCGCAGGAAGAACAAATAACGGCGCTTGATTTTGATGGGAACCAACTTGTGGTAGGCACACAATCTGGAGCATATGCTTTTTACCGGTTGAGTTCTTCGGGATTTGAGCTTCAGCGCGACTATGCTCCGGCTTTGTCCAATGCGATAACCGGAGTAAGTATTTCGGGTTCTAAGGTAGCTGTGTCAAGCTTAGGCAGAATGCTTCAGTTACGGCTAGATCAAGAAGCTAAAGTAACCGCCGAAGATGTTTTAATAGGGCACTCGGGTTTTATTCACGGTATCGCCTATGATGCTACAGGAACCTATCTTACGAGTGCAGATACCTACGGGGACATCCACTTTTGGGAAGCAGACAAACAGCGTTTGGTGCATCGTATTCATTTGGATTCGGCTTGGGTAAAAAATCTAAGCTTGCATGACAGTCTGTACATCAGTTCTTCCGGACCGGGGATGATTACCGGTAATTTTTATAATCCGTTGGTGTATCAAAAGATCACCGATCCCAAACCCGAACTTCTGGTGCAGCGCGCCAATACCAATGCGATTCGTAAGCTGGTATTTAGTAGGGACGGTAAGTTACTGGCAAGTGATGATGGTTCGGTTATCAAAGTACGCGAAGTACAAACCGGTTTTTTAATTAGTGAGATCACGCTTGAAGATAATACCCTGAACGATCTCGCTTTTCTCAAGGATAACAACACGCTGGTTGTGGCTTCGGGGAGTTCGGTAGAGTTTATAGATGCCTATACCGGGACGTCAAAAAAGTTTTTAGATCTCAATACGCGCAACCGTAGTATTCATCAGGTTGAAAGTTTTCCTGACCTCAATATTATAGTGGGGCTCAATATTTACGGCTGGCATTACCCTTTGCTTATACACAGCAATTCTGGCCTTGTGATGGGGACGCTTGAGGTGAACCCTGCCGAAGAGAAAGACCAGCAAATCATCAATCTTATCATCTCGCCAGATGGCAAACGCATCGCTACTTATGGCAATAAGTACATCAAAGTCTTTGAAATTAATGAGCAGGTGCAGACGCGTCAAGTGGCGGTCATACCGCGGGATTCTCCTGATGTGAGCAATCAATACTGGAATGATCTGATGCATTTTAATGCTGAGGGAACCCGGTTGGCTTATGTAGAAATGGGAAGCCCCAATCGCTTGAAAGTGCTCGATATAGCAAGTGGAAGCATCAGCTATGAAACTACCGGGAAGTTATCGGTGTTCGGATATGACGGGGAGTTGGTAGGCATGGTCAACAGTAATGTGCAGTTATCAGCACTGAAGCACGATGCAACAACCTGGGAGCGGCTGCGATCGGAACATGAGCATATGAACCTGATCTCAAGTTTGGCCTATGACCCTATCAATAAATTGTATGCCAGTGCAGACATCTGGGGAAACATCATTACCTGGGATGCCGAAACCAAAACGCCACTCTGGGAGTTAGACCGTTTTGCTAATGATATTTACAGTGTAGACCTCAATGCTCAAGGGGATGTGATGGCGTTTAATGCCAAGAGCGGTCTTTTTCTGTTTGACCTTAAGCAGTTTCAGATCAAAAAGCTTGAAGGTAATAATTACCCTTATTATGGCGCTTTTTCTAAGGATGGAAGTTTGTTTTTCTATAGAAACGGGAAGGACTATCACGTGTACCGCCCGGAAAATGACAAAAGTGGGTTATTGTTTAAAACACCCGTAGCTGCCGCAGATGCGAGCGGAAGTCTGCTCTCTGAAGATGGGTCGGTATTGAGTTTTAAAAACACCAAGACCGATGTGATGTATTCCTACGATATTCAAAAGAAAGCCTTGCTGGGCGAAATCAAACTCAAAGAAATTCCGGGGTATCTTTCTTTGACAGTCGCATCGGTGACTCGGGAAGCAAATACGAAGTTACAGCTTCAGGGAACAGCGCTCAAAACTTTGGGAGATTCGCTATTGGTGTTCAATAAAGTAAGCTATACGCCTTCCACGCAGCAGCTCAGTGTAAACTCCAAAGACCATTTCATCAATCTGAAAGAAAACAAAGAGTTTTTAGATTATAAAATTAAATACCATACCAAGCTCAATGCCTATTCTGATGATGGTAAATACTACGCATATCTGGAGGATTTTCATCTAAAAATTGAAGATCTCGAGCGTAAAGAACTCTTTTATGACCAGTATATCCAAGATGTACGCATTGTTGACGGGGTGTTTACCGAAGACAGTAAAAGTCTTATTCTGGCTTTTGAAGATGGGGCTGTTAAAATCATGAGCTTGCCGGAATTCAAGGTTACGCACACTTTTCTAGGCAGTACCGGTCAGCTTTCAGATATGGATTACAAGAATCATTTTCTGGTGATCCTGGGCGGTGATAACCTCATTAAGGTTTTTGATCGCGATCAGGATTATAAATTACTCTATTCCTGTGCGTTTTTAGAGGATGGCGAATTTATTCTCTCGGACGAAGAAGGGTTTTATTATGCTTCTAAGGCAGCACGGGAGGCGGTGGCGTTTAAGAAAGGGGATGAGGTCTATCCTTTTGAGCAGTTTGATATGTTCTACAACCGGCCGGATAAAGCGATTCGTAATTTGGTTTCTTTAGGCATAACCGATTCGTTGCTGCAAAAAGGCTATGAGATGGCGTATCAAAAGCGGTTGTCAAAAATGGGCTTTGAGGAGGGTATACTTTCCGGAGCTTTTGAATTGCCCACGCTCGAATTGCTCACTAAAGACCTTCCGGCAACCACAAATGATGTGCAGATCAGCTTTCGCATAAAAGCAGAAGATCGAGCTAAGAACCTCGACCGAATTTTGGTTTGGGTAAATGATGTTCCGGTTTTTGGGGCTAAAGGTAAAAGTATCCGTGATCGCAAAATTCAGCAATTGGAAGAAACGCTCACCGTAAATTTAGCCAGTGGTACCAACAAAGTGCAGGTTTCGGTAGTGAACAGCTCAGGGGTAGAAAGCCTCAAACGCACTTTTGTGATCAATGCTACGGCTGCAATGCCGCAACCCGATCTGTATCTGGTAAGCATTGGAGTTTCCAACTATCAAAATCAAGACTATAACTTAAAATATGCCGCAAAGGATGCTAAAGACCTGATGGATTATGTAAACGAGCGTCCTGAAGCCTATGCTGAGATCCATACGCATAATTTAGTCAATGAGCAGGTTACCACTACTGAGATCGCAAAGCTGAAAGCCCGGCTGATGCAATCGCACACCAATGATGTGGTTATTGTATTTTTTGCGGGACACGGGGTACTGGATGAGGAGATGAACTATTATCTGGGAACCTATGACATCGATTTTGATAATCCGAAGAAGAACGGACTTGCCTATCATGGTTTAGAAAATCTTTTAGACGGGATTCCCGCTCTTAATAAGCTACTCATCATTGATGCGTGCCACTCCGGGGAAGTCGATCAGGACGATGCGACTATAGACAGTGGCTTGACCAATGCTAAAGTAAGCGGGAAACGCGGGTCTATCGTGGTAAAGTCTAAAAGCAAACAGCTTGGTCTTGAGAATTCTTTTGAGCTGATGCAAATGCTGTTTTCCGATCTGAGAAGGGGAACAGGTGCTACAGTGATCAGCTCGGCCAGCGGACTGGAATATGCCTATGAAGGGGAAGCCTGGCAGAATGGGGTATTTACCTATGCGATGCTCGAAGGCTTAAAGAGTGGCGCCTGTGATTTAAATGGCGATGGTAGTGTGCAGGTCTCTGAACTCAAAACCTATGTTTTTGATAAAGTTTCAGAACTTACAAACGGCAAGCAAAATCCAACCTCGCGTAAAGAGAATTTAGAATATGATTTTAAGGTGTGGTAGACCCGCGAGATTTCGTCGACGGTAAAAGATGTTTAATTTGGGATTACATACTTAAATTAACCCCCGCAGGTTTAACCAGGGCCAATAAATTTTGAAAGGCTTGTGTGACTTTTAATGCCATACTGTGCCCGTCTTCACTATCTACCCGTGTGATTTCGCCATAGTCATCATAAGTCACATGGATCGCACCAGACTCCTCAGCGCCTTCCATTTGTATTTTAACGGGTTTCCCGCGTTCATCATATTCAAAAACTAAGGTTTTATCGGCTTGCTCCATTTTGGTAATCTTCGAGCGTTCATCATAATGCAGCTTTACCCAGGTATCATCATTTTTAGAAGCATAAACCAGATTTCCCTTGGTGTCGTATTCAAAAGTAAAGACGCCTTGATCATTTTTGACCTCCGTTAATTTTTCCAGTTTGGGATGATAACGCATATATACCGAGTCGTACTTACTCAGTTTTTCGGTAAGCAGGCAGCGGTTGTTGTATTTAAATACCGTGGTATTGGTCCCTCGGGTGATGTTTATAGGCAGTTCGCAGGTTTCATCGTAGGTGGTTGCCGTTTTGATCCCGTTTACCGTTGTGATGATCTGTTGGCTAAAGCGATCGCCATTTTCTTTTACCCCGATATAATATTCATATTCGTTGGTCACCTGCTGCCCATTATAACCGGTTTTATGCACCGTAGTCGCATAGTGGTCGTCATCGATCGTCCCATCTTCTTTAAAGAATTTCTTATAGGTGTAGGCTGTTTCTTCTCCATTACGATCAATGATCTTAGCAACAAAACTGGTTTTGGGTTCGTACGAAATATACCGCGCATCCTCGGCTTGTCCCTTAAGCCGAACAGGGTTATATACGATCTTGATCAGGTTATGCTTTTCATCATAAACGTATTTATAGTGATTACCGCCGGCATCTTTGGCGTATACCAGATCAAGCCCGTCGTATTTAAAAGTAGCTTCTTTAGCTCCTGAAGTAATGCGCGTGATGAAACCGTCTTCATTGGTAGTGAACACCAGACTGGTACCATCGGCATTGCTGATTTTGGCAAGGTGACTATTAGTATATTCCAAAAGCGTATAATCGCCATTTTTTTCATCGATCTTCACTAAAAGGCCTTCGGTATTGAAATCATCGATGCGCGAACTTTTAATCCGGGAATAACCGTTTTTGGTTTTTACGATACGCTCCCGACCGCGTTCAAACGATTCCCACTCGGCGCCTACAGGAAGCGTAGATTGATAGGCTACCAATCCCTTTTTGAGGTATTTGTTCCAGAGGCTGTGACGTGACTCCTGATTGTTTTGTAGTTCTTCACGCTTGTTGGTCAATGCATTGGGGGTGTTCTGCAAGCTTCCTTCAGCAAGACTTACTTCGAGGAGTTGGTCTATCATCAGGTCGAGCATATCCTGCGTAGCAAAGGGTGAAAGATATACAGTTTTTCCTCCAGAACCGTGTTCGGCGACTACCAGACTTCCGTCAGGATAGGCATAGAGGCGTGATTCGATAAGCGTTCCCCAGCCATAACCAAATAAACCGATCTCAATGGACTTGGAATTATAGGTACGGGTGATGTCTTCAAGAGCACCGCGGGTTTTCGCGATTTGAATGTCGGTATACGAAATGTAAAAATTGCCATTCTTAAGATTGACTCCGCCTTGTAGCGCAAGACTGAGTAGTAAAAGCAGCAGGGTGAGTTTAAAGGAGTTTACCGGTTTCATGGGTTCAATTTTTTAATGCGTTGTATCGTTGCTGGGCTGTATTTGGTTTCAAGCAGTTGCTCATTAAAATACATAGGACTAAGGCTCGTAAGTGTGGTCTTAGCTTCTTGCGTTTTCCCATCAAGCGCTTGTGTTAAGGCGCCCAGGATTTTGTCGGGCCGCGGACTCAATCGCGTCAATGCAGTATAGCTTGCTGTAGCTAAAGGAACCTCTTCCAGATCGATGGCGAGCTTTGTTGAGAGTTCGTAGTATTTGGTTTTTCGGGTTTTCGACAGTTGTTCTACATCCAGGTGTTGTAACACTTTGAGTGCTTCCTGAGCGCGGTCTGCAAAATAATAATGTTCGGCCAGCGCCGTAGCACTGGTGTAGTTGGCGTCAAGATCTAAAGCTTCCCTAAAGCTGGTTTCAGCTGCTTTGAGATCACCTTCGCGTTTTAATCTTCTTCCTTCAGTAACCAAAAGCAGGGTGAAGTTTTCTACGTTATTCTTATAGGGGTTGTAGTCTATCGCTTTACGGTAAGCAGCCACTGCAGCTTTATAGCGCTTAGATTGTAACAGGCTGTAGGCGAGATTGGCAAAACCTTTAGCATAGGTAGAATCTACGTCAAGACTGCGTTGGTAAGCATTTATGGCTTCTTCATTGTTGCCTTGAGAATAATAGGTGTTGCCCAGCAGATTGTAGCTGTCGGGGGCTTCGTCATCTATACGCACCAAATTGTGCAACAAGGCTAAGGATTGTTCCTGCTTGTCGTTTTTATTGTACAAGTCAACAAGTCCTTTGTAGGCAGGGAGGTAAAAGCTGTCTTTGGCGATAGCGTTTCGGTATTGTTTTTCTGCATTTTCAAAGTCGGTTAAAGCACTTTTGTAATACTGTGCCAAATAGTAGTAAGCTCTTGGTTTTTCAGGATTTGCAGCGATTCCCGCTTTAAAAGATGCCAGGGCTTTATCGGGTTGCTCTTGCCTACTGTAAAGCCAGCCGCGCCCGGCATAGGCCCACTCGTAAAAAGGATCATTAGCGATCGCAAAGTCATACAGTTCCAGCGCTTGTATATAGCTTGCTTCGCTTTTAGGATAGCGTCGTAACAGGTCGGCATAGGTGGCGTGCCCTTTTGAAAAGTAAGGCTCAATAGCGATGGCTTCCTGGAGCAGGGCTTCTCCTTGCGCAATATCTATAGCCTCATCGATGAGCAGATCGCTGTAGTTGTAATAGTTGTCTACATCTTTAGGATCTTGTTCTAAAGCGCGTTTATAGTAGGCTAAGGCTTTTTTGATATTGCCCCGATCCTCATATAGTCCGCCCAGATTGCGCAGCGTAATCGCCTGTAGTGCTCCAGAAGTGTCTGCTGAGCGTAAATAATACTGTTCTGCAGCCTGATATTTTCCTTGAGATTTATAGAGCGCGCCTAAGTTTTGCAGGGCGGTATGGTATTCGGGAGCACGCGCTAAAGCTTCCTCATACCAATATTTTGCTTTTTTGTATTGATACTGATCAAAATAATTGGTGCCCAGATTGTTTATGGGGTAGGCCCAATTAGGGATAAGCTCTTTTGCTTTTTCGTAGTGAACATGTGCTTTGTCAAAGCTGTTCTCTTGATTGTATAGAACGCCTAAAGCATTATGAATATATGCCGCCCGGGGCTCAAGCTCTAGCGCTTTGAGAAGTTTTTCTTTTGCCTGAGGATAGTTAGAATAATTTTTAGTGCGAATGATGCTATAGGCTTCCAGAAAGAGTTTGCTGGTCACCAGGCGTTCCCGCATTGGTGCATCGGCAGGCATTAGGCTCAGGCAAACGTCCAGGTGCTGCGCTTGTCGTACAAAGACCTGACCTCCCGGAAGCTTTTCATGTCCTTCAATATAGTAATTGATAAGCATCTGCGCAGTCGACGAAAGGGCTTTTAAAAGCGCAAACTGCATTTTTTTAAGGCTTTTTTCGGGCAGTTGCTGTGTTTGCTTTGCGTTGTTGTAAAGCGCCAGGGCACTGTTATCGCCTTCATAATAAGCTTCGGCAGCCAGGGCGTCGTTAAAGGCTTTGATGATGGGGTTGTCGTTTGCAGATCCTGCAGTCGTCTGGCCAGAACCGGAGCTACTGCGCGAGGCTAAAAGGTCTTTGATCGAACTCGATTTTTTTACGATCTCCATAGACGCTTTCTTTTCCTGAGGGTCGATGGCTTTGAGTACTTCCCGCTGATTTTGCGTGACCACCAGCGGGGTTTGTTTTTCTTCAGATTCGTTGTAGACGTTGGTGTAGAGAAACTCACCAAGCTCTCTATACTGCAGGTTGGTATCATCTACATCGGCAGCTCCCATAAGGCCTAAGACGAGATAGTAGGTAAAATAACCGTGACCCAGCGTACCGCTTTCGTAAGAGAATTGGTCGGGTTTGCAGCTTAAATAGCGCGTTGTATTGAGAAAGCTTTCATTGAGGCTTTCCATATTCCTTTGTGCTCCTTCCTTATAGGCAAATCCCGAATGACAGGCGTCAAGCACCAGCACCACTTTAGCTCCCGAAGCGGTAAGCGCTCCCACGTATTCATTGAGGTCCTGAAGGGCGACCACACCACCGGTACCTTTGTAATTCTGACTGGCATTGGCATCGGCAGCGAGCAAATAGCCTTCATAACGTGTGATCTTTTTAACCACATCTCCGTGCCCTGCAAAATAAATGTAGACCAGATCTTCAGGTTGTGTGGTTTCTAAAAGTTGGTCTAAGGCATTATAAACCCCTAAAGCCCCGGCGTAGGTTTCTGCGGAAGGATCATTGCTGGTTAAATAGGTGATGTCCTCGGCTTGTAACTTTTCGATCTTCAATAAATATTCGCGAAATAAGGCAGCATCTGAAGCGGCATAGTTCAGTTTGAGGCTGGGTTCGCTATACTCTGAAATCCCTACGATCAATGCACGCCGGGTTCCCTGGACGGCAGGAAACTCACCAGCCGCAGGTTGTGCTGCAGCAGCGGTAGCCAGCATGAGCAAGAGTGCAACTAACGTGTATGTTCTTAAAAAGGCCATCTAGTGTACCAGTGTTTTAAAGAGTGCCTTTGCATTTTCTTGTTGGGCAAGCTTGAGCGCTTGCGCACGAGCTCCCGGCGGAAGCACCCGAAGGCTTTCTCCCGGTAGTGACGGACATACAGGTTGCTGTTGCTTACTCGTTTGCTGTTGCACCTGAGTGTAGAGGTAGTCATCGAGTTCGCTATAGGTGATCCTGTCATCTGCATTGCTATCTGCGGCGCCCATAAGCCCCAAAACCAGATTGTGGGTAAAGATTCCTAAGGAGTTAGAGGCGGAATTGTAGGATGCGCCTTCGGGGCCTGTAGCTAAAAAGCAGGTATAGTTTTGGGTACGGGTCTGAATTGTTTGCATATTGCGCTTTGCGGTCTGTTGAAAGACAAGAGGATCATCAGCTTTGTTGGTGTCTAGGATACACTGTATACTTGCGCCTTCTGCTGAAGCCTTTCCCAAAAGATTGAGGATGTCGCTGAGCCGTACGATCCCCTTACTGCTTAAAAGCGGTTCTTCGGCCTTAAAATCAGCAGCCAACAACAGACTCTCGGGTGTTCCCAGAAAGTCTGAATACACACTCGTTCCCGAAAAATAGAAGTACACTTGATCTCCCTCCTGAATGCTATCGGTAAGCTTTTTTAAGGCAGTATAGATCTGTGCCGCTTTGGCTGTTTTGCCGGAGAGGGTGATGAGCTGCTCAACAGGAACCTTTACTACGTTTTTCAAATATCCTGAAAACAGGATCGCATCCCGGGCTGCTGCACCACTGGTCCCAATCACCAAAGCTTTGGTGCGTGTTGTTGAAGTAGCTGCTGCAGACGCTTTGGCTTTAGATCCTCTACCGTATTCCTGAGCCTTCCCGGGCACTACAGCACCAAGAAAAGAAAGAAAAATAAGGTATTTGAGATAAGCGTTCATCGCAAAGGATTTTTATTGACCGCAAGCAGGTAGGGGTACTATCTGCTTTTACGCATCTTTTTCATATACTTAAATACTTTTTTATACCCTTTGTCTTTAGCCACGCGTTCGGGTAGATCCCCTGCGCGGTTTTCTGAATCGATCAGCTGGGGTTCAATTCCGTAGATATAATTGATGAGCGTCGTATTCCCGGTAGCTGCGGCGAGATGTAGGAGGTTATTGTCCCCATCATCTTTAACTTGTGCGTCGGCTCCGGCATCTACCAGTTTGACCACCCAGCCCGTATGAGCATCTTTAACCGCTTCCTGTAAGGCGGTATAGGTTTTGTTTGCGCCGGCATCGGCATAAATACCCTGCTCGAGTAAAAGATTGTAGAGCGTGTTGTTATTGGTGCTTATGGTATAGTCTAAAAGTTCCCGGCGCTGACTGTCAGTATACGTAGGGAAGGTGTAGTCAAGCATTTGGGCATACATGCCATAGTTTTGCTCTTTTAAGGCCAAGACTTCGAGGAGTCCGTTTTCTTTGGCGTATTGATGCGTAAAGATCCATTGATATACGGCCCAGTCGTCAAAACGCTCTTGTAGACCGTTTGTGATCGCATAAGCGAGGTTCTCATAAATACTGCGTACTAAAAGCTCAGAAGGGACGTGGGTGATCTTGTGCGACTGGCAACCTGCAGTATAGCTGGCGCTGTTAAAGTTTACCGTCCTGATGCAGTCGCAGGTCTCATCATAGTAGTAATCCCCGGTATAGTCCCCATTCCTATAGGTTACGGCTCCGCGTACCAGGATTCCTTCGATCCAGCCATAGTCGTCAAAGACAGGACCTCCGGAATTTCCGGGAAAGGAATCAATATCGCTTTTAAACCAGTTGGTAGGCGAGGCGTCAACCACCTCGGCGTTTTCTGCAAATTTGAGCGGTAATCCTGTGGGGGCGCCTATGGTATTTACGCCCGTGCCTTCGGTGATGGTGCCGCTGGTTCTAAAGCGGTAGGGACGTCGGTCTGATTTACGTTTGAGGCGTAATACCGCATAATCATCACTGGTCTCATCGTCTAAAGCAGCGCTTAGCACTTCGGCAACCTCATAGACATCATCAGGATCTAAAGGGATCGCATGCGTGTGGGTATTGAACTTTTGCGTACTGGTATAATCAAAGACCCAAACATAAGGTTCGGCATCTTCTATGGTTTTAATACAATGTCCTGCGGTCACCAGAATATCGGGAGCGATAAGAAATCCGGTACAATTGGCGAGTGCCGGCTGCTCTAAGAACATGACGTTGTCGTCAAAATTATCGGTATTAAAGGTCATACTCAGGCGTTCGCGCAGCGAATAGGAATAAGCCACGTTATTGCGTATCGACTCCTTACTCACCATTACAGCGGTTGCCCGCACAAAATCCTGATAGCCTATAGCATCCTGTGCCTCTTTACGATCATCGGGACCAAAGACCCCGCGGGAAGTAGATCCCGGCTCTCCAAAAGGATATTGTACATTGATCTGCGTACTGTCCTGGGCGTGTACAACAAGTGTGGTAGCCAGGACGAATACAAGGCTGAAAATAGCTGTAGTTTTTTTCATAATACTGCGGTTTAGGGTGGGCAGAATGATAGGTTTACTCTTTAGTTTCTACGATTTCATAAATAAATTCGGTGGCATAACCGTCTACTTTTCCAGAGGCTGTGCTTGCTGCACCGCCACGCGATTGCGTATAGGTATTGGCGATAAAGGCCTCTAAGGGATTGGTGCTTCCGCGGGTACCGGCACCACGGGTTTGTACGGTTGCTTTAAAGTTGATGGGCTTGGGAGATGCAAAGCCTTTGAGCATGAGGCGTTCATACGGCGGACCAAAAGAGAACACGCAGTCTTTAAAAACCATGGTTTGCCCGGGGGCCAGCCTGCGCTCATCGTCGTTCAAGGTACAGGCATCGTTGGGCATAAACGTATTGAGTTCTCCTTTGCTGTTGATCTCAATGATGCTGAAATACAAAGGTTGTTTACTTTCATTGGTCACCTCAAGTACCACGTGATCTTGTTCAGGAACGACGCTAAAGGTACCGTTAGCATCTATAAAAGCTTCGGGTTCCTGAAGTTCGCCAAAGGTTTCCATCACCATATCATAAGCTACCGGCAGCAAACGAAAGCTAAACTCATAGTCCATATTCTTCAGCTGTAATTCTTTGAGGTATTGGCCTTGCGCGTAATTGAACAGGTCTTGTTGGAGCGCATCCAAAGCTGCAGCACCCCGGCTGGCATCTACCGAATTGATGGTGGTCGTACCGTGGGTTGCGTTAAGCTGATACGCGCCTTCGGTATGGGTGATGGTCACGCTCGAAGCGATCGAATCGCTAACCAGGCTTCCCAGTTGGTTGGTGCTTAAGAATTCTTCTAAGGAATTTTCCACGGCTTTTTCGGTAACCGAAGCATCCAGATACACCTTAAGGTCCAGATCGCCGTAGGTTTTTTCGAGCACAAACACCCAGTATTCCTTGTGGTTGGTTCCCTCAAGGGCTTGATCTAATACGATATTCGCCTCGTTAAACTTGGCAAGTTTTACGGTTCCTGTAGCAAGTGCTTTGTCTGCAGCATAGGTTGTTGTACCGGCAGGAAGCACGGCAACCGTTGTTCCCGGAAACAGGCCCTGGAGTTTACCTGCCTGTATTTTGACCACATCCGGACGCAATACCGACTGTACTTCAAAATAGGGCTGTTGGGTAACATATTCTCCTTTAAAGACTTTATAGTCGGGGTCTCCTTCAAGCGTTGGGGTTTGGTTGGGAGAGATGACGTTCATCGTCGCCGCTATTTTGGTATAGAGCTGGCGGTAGGTCGCATCGCTTCCCAGTTCGGTCATGGCTTTATTAAAGGCATAACTCAAAGAGCCTACGCCTTCATATTCATAATTGAGCTCGTTGGCCGAAGCACCGCTAAACATCACAAAGGGAGCTGCATCGGGCTGTACCTGTGCTTTTTCAAACATATCACTGCCCTTATTGGTCGTGTTGGTTTTAGGCGCCCAGCCTTCAGGAGCAAAGGTCGCTGCACCACCACGGGCTTTTCCACCGCGCGTGGCAGAGCCCGAATGACAACTGTCTAGCAAAACAAGCAATTGGCCTTTGGCCCCCAGCTTGTTTCTAAAATTGGTGAGCAGCGCTCCAAGGGCGTCATCGCGTATATGGTTTTGTCCGCTGTAATTGTAGGTGGGGCGCACGAGCGCATCATAGGGCACGAGCGCTTCGTCTTTATCATCTATTTCTTCCCCGTTATCATCAGCGATTTGCTGGCCGTGACCGGAGTAATGAATCACCACAATATCCGCGGGTTCTATCTGCGTGCTCAAGGTGTTGAGCGCATTGATGATACCATCGTGGGTGGCTTCGGCATTCAAGAGCGTGGTGATGTGCTCTTCTTTAAAGCCTTGGTGTTTTAAAGCAGCTTGAATAAGCGGCACATCATTAGCCGAACTAATAGGGCTCCAGCCGGTACTGGCGGGGTAATCGCCTACCGCAATGATGAGCGCTATCTTTTTAGCCTGCAGCGGTAAACTCAACAGCACGAGGAGTACAAGTGCGATACGGGTTTTCATAATTAGTGATTTAGTTGATATCAAACAGACTGAAGGAGATTCCGAAGAAATACCCAAAGTCGTATACTTTTTTAGTGAAATTATCCAGGCTGCTTAAGGTGGTGGTTTGATCGATCTCCAGCCCGTTGGTGAGTCGGTTTACCGGGCCGTAAGCTACACCTCCCGAAAGTGAGAGCCGGCTTTGACGTCCCAAAAACACCGAAGGACCTAACAAGAAATTCACCCCGTTTACATCATCAGCGATAGGTATGGAAAGTCCAAAACTGCCGCCTACATTAAAGTTATCTCCGATCACCGGGTAGAAGTTGATCATCGTACTCAGGTTAGGGATGAAGTAATCGTTGGGCGTACCGCCAATCACTCCTTCTTCAGAAATAAAATAGTCTTTAGACTTATCACCAAAATTATTCAAGGTAAGCGCGATACTGGTATTGATCTTAAAACCACCCGTGGCAAAAAGCTTAAGGTTACGGGTTTTGAGTGTTGCAATTTCTGAATCATCATCCATCGCTTCAGAAAAGGCACTTTGTACAAACTGCAGGTTGATGTTTACCGCATCGGCTTCAAGTTGGTAATCATAGGTACGTTCAAAAGAAGCGGCTTCCAACCGGGTAAAGAGGGAGCGTATTTCATCGATCGTCGTATGCGTTTCAGATACGGCATCATTTAAAGAAGCTTTAATAGCGCTCAGGTTATTCATACTGCGGTTGCGTTCTACCAATTGTCCGCGGGACATTCCGGTTTCCAGCGGCGCGCTGGTTTCAACTTCCTGCAGCATGGCATCCAGGTTGCTTTGCAGTTCCTGGGTATCGGTGCTGATGATCTTATCGAGATTTGCGAGGTAATTGTAGAAATTAGCGTCCGGGTCGCTCAACCGGGCATCGGTTTGTTGGCGCGCCAGAGCTTTAGCATTGGCGAGTATGGCATCTTTATCCAGATTGGGGTTGATCAAATTGGCTTTAAGTGTATTGTCTAATGCACGAACGGCAGCCATTTTGTTGGTCAGTTCTGTAACTCCGCTACTCACGCTTGCACCCCGGGAACCGGCCGTAAAGAAGTTAGGATCACCAAGGGAGGATTGGCTTACGTTCAGTCCCAGATTGTCGCCACTCATCCCGCTGATGCCACCCAGCAAGGAACTGAAGTTAAAACCGGAGGCTGCCGGCTGCAGGTCTTCCTCTTTTACTTCGGTAAGTACATCTACCGCAAAAGGATTCACATTGATCAGCTTGATCTCCACCAGACTGTTGCGTTTGATGCGTGGTTTGATCAGGGTATCCTGAACCACATTGGTACTGCTCAAGCTGAGGTAGGTTGCAGTCTCGGTATTGTAATCGTATTCAATACGATACTTATCCTGAGCATAACATAAACCGGTAAGGAAAAGGCCTAAAGCCAGACTTAGGTAATTTTTATTCATACACAAGGTGTTTAGGGACAATACTACGCGAGATGATCAAGCGTAGTGTTAAATATATTAACATTTTTTGAAATACTCTAGCCGTTTGTAAGAATGTGTTGAGGAACGCTTGCGCAAACGGGGTGTTGACTTCCTAAGGTTAGTATGATAAGTTTTGCTTCAATGCATGTTCTGTTCATTTTCTTTACTCGCGTGATTTCTATTTTCACGGGAACTCGTGAATCTCCTAGCGTCGATTTACTATTATTAATTCGACTAACAGCATTACATAGCACAACAGGTGCATTCCTCTCCCTACGGTCGTCGGATGCAGAAAAGAAACGACGCCTTTTGGATAGGTATTTTTTGCTATTGCAAAAACCGCAAGTGCATCCCTAAATTTCTTCCAAGGCTTCGAAAATTTTTAACGGAGCCTTCTTGCTATACTGAAGAAATAGAACCCAAATCCTTCGGATATTAATAATTTATAGTCTTTAACTAGTAATAACGCTTGCAAACTGTAAACTGCAACTGCCAACTTAATCTGGGGTTGGTTTCTTCAATTCATGTTCTGTTCATTTTCTTTACTCGCGTGATTTCTATTTTCACGGGAGCTCGTGAATCTCCTAACGTCGATTTGCTTGTCCAAAGAAATCCTTCGACTATCGCTCAGGACAGGCTACACAAAAGAAAAGATCCTATTTGATCTGTAGTTTTTATTGATTTCAATTGGTCAGATTGAATGTGCCTACAGCAATTCGAATGCTTACCTTGATCTAGTTAAGGCACATTTCTTAGGTGTTTTTGCCCTTGAAGGCAAAACCGCAAGAAGCCTCCTAAATTTTCTCCAAGGCTTCAAAAATTTTTAACGCAGCCTTCTTGCTATACTGAAGAAATAGAATTGGAAACCATTCGGGTATGAGTATTCTAAGTCATCTTGACGATAGAAGAGGTCACACGGAAAGCTAACTCCCTTCTCCTTTGGGAGAAGGGTCGGGGATGAGGGATATAGGATGCGATTGCTCCCGATAGTCGAAATGAATGTCTGTTTCAACATCAGTCAATAAAACCAAGTCTCCCTTTGAAGGGAGATTTAGAGGGATGTTTAAGTCTTTGCTATTACACCCTTCCCCAACCCTTACTTCTCCCGAATCTTCGGGAGGAAGGGAGTTACTTGTTTGGTTTAAAATGATATTTAGGTGAACGCAACACGCGATACAATCGCGCGGAAACATTGGGATAGGCTGCGCGACAATATTGATAAAAGCGTCATGCTGAACGTGTTTCAGCATCTTATCATCTAGGCTTCTCGACTGCGCTCGAAGTGACAATATATTGTTTTTCGTATTTTCAATTTCTACTTCCCTATTTCAAACGACAAAAAGCAAACAATAAACTCATTACTGAAAACTGAGACTGCCCACTGAGACTGCTGACTGCAACTGCCAACTGCCTACTGTTTTCCTCCCCCTCGGGGGCCATCACGTTCTTGCAGGACTTGGTCAGAGTGTAAAACCCGCGCGGCGCGGGCAGAGGCTTTTACTTTAGAGGCGCTGCGGTCAAGCATTTCGGTTTCGAAGGGCGTCAAGATCTTTTTGCGGAGGTTGGTCTGCTTCCATGAAGTATCGGGTTTACACACTTTGGAGATGCGTCGGGCAAGTGCCAGCGCATCCAGCAGAGCTTGGTTGGCACCCTGACCTTTAAACGGACTCA
>Ga0208029_1000443_pt1 | contig 26110 bp, 49 predicted proteins | sample MalvireepMed_s12_FD_184242 | JGI IMG/M metagenome (GOLD analysis project Ga0208029, IMG submission 184242) | Marine viral communities from the Global Malaspina Expedition - Malaspina viral metaG DeepMed_s12 (SPAdes) (version 2) | ecosystem: Environmental > Aquatic > Marine > Oceanic | place... | reverse complement strand
GACCGTATTTTAGTCGTGCAAAAAATAAAATGTATGTGTTTGGGCGGTTCTTCTACAATCTTTAATAAAGCATTCAAGGCAGCTGACGTAAGTTGGTGCGCTTCATCAATAATTATAAACTTCAACCCAACAAACTTAGGTCTATACTGTAAAGTTTGTATCAATTCTTCTACATCAGCTACCCCACGATTTGATGCAGCATCAATCTCTAGGGCATCTTGCAAAGCCTTGGTGCATCCATCACAAGTACCACATAAATCACCTATATTTGCAAAAGAAGAACAATTAGCTCCCCTACAAAGAATTCGGGCAGTGGAAGTCTTTCCACTGCCCTTGGATCCTCTAAATAAATAGGAACTAGCTACTCTATTTTTACGAATAGCGTTTTTAAGTACGGTTGTAGCTACATCTTGACCGACAATCTCTGAAAAACATGTAGGTCTATATTTGTTATATAAGTTTCCTTGGCTAATTACCATAAATTTAATCCTAAATCAAAGAAAGCGAATTACCGTTCAGTATATGTATTTTTAACCTGTATAAATAACTTGGCCCTCTGGAGTATGTATATGAGGTTTATGAGAAACCTTATCCTTAATAGCGATATCTTTCATTAAAGCATCAGCAAAATCTTCAGACTTGGCCCCAGCTGGAAACCCTTTGATTAGCTCAAAGGTGATTTCTTCCCCATCAATGACAACTTCAACCTCTTTTTTACCGTCTGTTAACAAAAACTTTTCCATATTAATTGCCAACCTTTACTTTATTAATGGTCTTTGTGACCATGTTATAGCGTTTTCGAGCTTCTTTTTGAATCTGTTTAGCCTTTAACTTTTCAACGGCTGATTTAATAGAAGTGCCTTTAGTCAGAACTTTATAAGACAAATCTGGCAGCTTTTCCAGCTTATAAGAGAGACGAAGCTCGTCAGCAATCTCTTGGAACAAAGACAACTCAGAAGCTTTTAAGATAGTTCCCGTTTCAGACCATTGAATACGATATGTAACATAACAAGGCATATTTTTACCTCTTCCTCTTTGATGCTATCAGTATAACATAAATAAATGTTTAAGTCAATATATTAGTCTAATAATATGGCACGTAAAGAAAAATCATCATTCGAAACTTCAGAGTCTAAATAACGATTTACAGGCGCATCTCCCATAAAATCAAAATCACCACACATAAACCGAACCAAATGTTTACACGCCTTAGGACTAGATTTAGAAAATCGCCAAGCTGGACAAGTACAATAGGTTCGAAAATCATCACCTACTCGTATCTGGTATTGCCGAGGGGTAGCATCGGATTCTATCTGAGCTAAAACTTTCATTCTATTTAACCTACTTTAATTTTTTGATTCGAATACCTATCTCTAACGTCTATCCATTCAGTAGATGGTATATTTCGAGTTATTACATACCAGTCTTTAGAACTAGTCTTACCGCCACCTTCCTCTAAAGCTTTAATCCACCATTCAGGAGTATTCAATTTTTTCCAAAATTTATCAGCTCGCTGAACTTCTTCCATTGGAACATCTACTTTGATACAGATACGAGTTTTATCGGTACCAGGAGTTACTCCAGACAACATTTGAGGAACTCGGCCTACCCATGGCTTTTTAAAAAGCCAAACTACGTCAGGTTGAATACGTGCCTTAATCGGAGAAATATTAGCTTCACTAACCTTGAGAAAACCATCCGAGAAGATTTTCTCAATATGTTCTATACATGTATAATGATAAAAAATCATGTCTAATCCAACAAAATAGCACGTACAGAGCCTATTTCAACGTCAGTAGCAGCATTTTTAAGTGCTGTAGCCGTATCCATAGAAGCGTCAGCAGCCAACGCCAACGCAGCTCCACGTAAGGTAGTATCTTCCAGCATATCCATATTCTGAAGACGGTCAATTAGGGTCTGTACTCGACGCATAGTACGACCATCCAAAGTTCCATCGTCCACGGCTTTTTCCACCGCACCAGCCACCTCACGTGACTCAGAACGTAGAGAGTTCATTGCATCTACAGCCCAATTTAAGTACATATCATCAGCATTTCCTACCTCTGATACTATTCCAGACATGGACGCAACATAATAGATTGCATTGAATTTAAAGTAACTACGAACCACTTCGGGAGCTGGATAAAAAGGATCTAATTTTTCCCAATATTCTGAGTATTTCTCTAGATATTCAGCTCGACGCTCAGTGTAGTTTTCAATGAACCGATCAGCTAAACGATAGAAGCCAACTTGTTGTTCAGTGATTACTTCCTTTAGCCGTTCAAAGTTGCCAAAAGGCACAAAATAGGAGCCAGTGAGGACAAAATTAAACCCCAAACGTTCTGCTGCTGAACGAGCCTTACCTATAACATTAAGAAACTGATTCTTATGCTTAGCATCTAAAAGACGTTTCTTCCCAAGAGTCGCAAAACCAGGTATTTGGCTAATACCAATGTTCAAATCATCGGCAGTCAAGCGAGTTTCCATCGACCACACACCACCCTGAATTTGAACGAGAACACCCTTACGCCACAAGCCTTGAGTACGTCCCTGTACTGGCGCATCTATAGACAAATCTGGACCCGCTAAGCGGCCATTTACCGTTGAACCAAATAAAGTTCCCAATTGATTATTAACCACCGTATTACGACCTTCCTCTGTATAAACCATTATGACACCTACCTTTAATATAAATCTATTTTACCACATATTGAAGTACTTTGTCAAGACCTTAATTTAAATTGATGGAACGAGATTGAATCATTCGAACTCGATCTTGGTGCAAATTCTCTAGGTTAACTGGTTCTTCATCTTGCGCAAACTGACACCGTTCTTTTGCCCACATACGAGACATTTCAATATCCTCACGGCGCAATTTAGCAATAGGAGTTATAGTCAACGATGCCTCTTCCAAATGAGTAGGAGTAACCTTCTTAACTCCCTCATTGAAAGCCTTAAACATTGCTGAATTAACTACGTTTTCTATCTCAGCACCCGAAAATCCTTTGGTTACCTCTCCTAAACGTGGCATGGCATCTTCAACCTCATCAGACATCTGATTCTTCTTATTTAGATGTATGCGAAGAATCTCCCGACGATCTGTCTCAGTGGGCAAATCTACCCAAAATAGGGCATCAAATCGCCGTAACAACGCAGCAGGTAGCGATAACGCCTCGTTAGCAGTAGCAATGATATAAATCAATTTATCTTTCGGACGCTCTTCCATCCAAGTTAAAAGCTGACCAAAGACTCGCTTCGTTACACCTGAATCTAACGTGCCTGAAGACTCCGCACCTGCCATACCCTTTTCAATTTCATCAATCCACACAGCGGCTGGTGCTAACGATTCAATCTGATCCAACACCATACGCATCTTCCCTTCAGACTCACCAACAAGTGACCCAAAAACCTTACCCATATCGAACCGAATCAAGGGTAAGCCCCATTCCTTAGAGAGACACTTAGCTGACAAAGATTTACCTGTGCCAGGTAGTCCCAACAAAAATAAACCCTTTGGATGAGGTAATCCAAACTCCTTAGCAGCGGGAGAGAAAACAGCCTTTTCACGCTCAGAAAGCCAAGATTTAAGGTTTCCCAACCCACCTACCGAAGATAAATCCTCAGGGTAAGGCCAGTACTCCAAGAAGCCTGACTTAGCTAAGATCTTAGCTTTTTCTTCCATCACTACGTCAGCATCAATTGAAGGCTCGCCAGTAGACATCTTGGTTTTTACTACGGATAATGCTAAAGCAGATTCAACTTCATCTTCTGTCATACCGGCAGCATTAGCTATAACTCGACCACGATGCTTCTCTGAAGACCACGTAAACAAATCTTTGTACCCATCAGCAATCCCATCAACAATGGCCTCAATTTGAGCCACATCTGGCAATGTATAGGTCAAAGTTTGGAAAAACCGTTCCAGCTCTGGAGCTAACTTATACATCGGAGATAAGATAATGACAGTACGATGATTGTCTTGGGTCTTCCAACGGAAATAAGAATCCATGAAACGCTGTATTAGAACAGGATTAGGATTTTCCCCTAAATATGCATGGTAATTGCATAGAATAGAAACAGCGTTATGTGGTTGCTTCTTATCGATATAGTCAAAAATCTCATCTGGATCATCGCCTGAATTAGTCCCATCCCAACCAGTAGTGACCTTCCATATGTGACATGACAATCCACCATTAATGGAATCACAAGCCTTTTCTATAGAAGTTATAGCTCGTTCTGGCTCAAGGGCTGAGACATAGAGGAGGGGGTACCCGGCACGAATATAAGCAGTCAGATCTTCTTGAAATTTCATTCTTTAACCTTCATTAAATCTTTAAATTTTGATTACATAAACATCATATCATAGTGAAGAACCTAAGTCAAGACTTAATCCATACGAATATCATTTAATCTTTCTTGTGCAGTTTTACCGTTACTGAAGGTACATCCGTCCCAAGACCAATCACATTTTAAACACCTATGAGATGCACCAGACCCAGTAGTAGAATCCTCAAAATGAACTATTCCTAATGAACCACATTGGGGACAACACTCAAAATCTATACTACCGTCTAAATCTTCAGATATTTTAAAAAAAGTTTCTGGTTTAACCTTCTCATCCATATTTATTACCTCTTATAATATTTTTATATTATAGCTTAATTAGTCTTATTAATATATGTATATCTTCTATTATTTAATAGTATGTCTATAATATATATATACCAGTCCATAACGCACTTGATAATATTATAATAGAAGCTCTACGTTTAGAAGATAGTCCATATCCACTGTTAAATAGACCCTCTGTCCTCTTGCAATAGGTAATTGAATTTGGTATGATAATAGTTACTACATTAAATTTAATCGTAAGGGAATTATATGACCACCAACACCAGAAGTCAGCTAATTCAATTTTTGGCAGACCATCCACAAGGCCGTCTTAACACCGGCGAATTAGGACGTAAATGTGGAGTGTCTAGGCAACAAATCTGTAATATATTGGAATCTTTGGGCGAGACTAGACATAAACGTGGCCCTAAAAAAAATAATATATGTAACTCTTGTAGCATACCAATAAGTCGTAATTCTAACTTCTGTAGAGCACACGCTAAAGTTGGCTCCTATCGTGTCCCAGGCCAATCTTATGAATGCAGACTTTGTTTAAAAATCAAACCTCTAGAACAGTTTGCAAAAAGTACTCAGTACTCTTCAGGATTTGAAAGACGATGCTTAGACTGTAGAGCTACGTGGCAACGAGAGTATCATAAGACTGATGATGGTAAACTCAGACACTCACTAGCAACTAAGACTATAGGACAAAAATATCCTGAACGTACCAAAGCTTACTATAAAGTACATAAAGGATTAAAGGATGGTACCTTAATTAAACAGCCATGCGCTAACTGCGATTCAACTAAAGCCCAAGCCATACACATGAGCTATGATGGGCCATTAAATATTATATGGCTATGCCCGCTATGTCGTCATCGTGCGGTGTACAATAATTTCGAGGAATCAAACCCAAACACCTAATGAAAAATTACCTATTGACTTCGAACTTTCAAAGTGCTATGCTGTCATCAAGTTCAAAGTCTAGAACGTAGTCCAATAAGGAGCGATGATCGTTGTTGAACGAACCAAATAATCAAATTTAATATTTTAGGAAGGTACGACAGTAACATGGTCAAAAAAATTAATGATCTCTTAGATTTCGAAGAAGAAGGCGATGAGCCTTGGCATCTAGACGTAATCAATCGTTTTCGTCAAGACGCACTAGAAAAGATTGGATTTGACCCAGTCAATATGTCACGGATAGAGACTCGGTTTATCGTCTCCTCTTATTACGGCATACAGAAAGCCCGACTTCAGGTTAACAATCGTTACAAGGCATTAGAGAAGTCCGGTGAGTCCATATCCATGCTCTCATTTATTCTGGCAGGACTAACGGCTACTGAGAATAATATCCAAAAGATATTAACGGCTTTTTCCGCTAACAATGGTATCGGTAACTGGGCTGAATCCATACCTGGAATTGGGCCAGTAATCTCAGCTGGATTAATGTCAGAAATTGATATTACTCGTGCTCCTACAGCAGGACATATCTGGCGTTTTGCTGGGATGGATCCCACTTCAGAGTGGCTGGGCCGAGTGAAGGCTGAGGCAGCTGTTAATGCTGTCGTCAAGCAACGTGCCGCTAAGACTGAAGTTACTGACGAGCAACTTGCTCAGATAGCTAATGCTACTAATCGACGTGCCGATAATCTCAAGCGACAGGTTTTAGCAGCTGCTGCTGACGCCAAACGTAGACTAGCAGAGAAGGCCGCTGCTGGAGAAGAACTAACCGAAGAAGACCGAGAAGCACAAGAAGAAGAAGTCACTGATTCTGTTGTAACTAAAGGCGGTCTGATTAAGGTTCTAGCCAAGCGACCTTATAATGCTTCGTTAAAGCAATTAGTATGGAAGGCACGGGATCAATTTGTAAAACGAGCTGGAAAGACTACCAAGTTTAACGGGCCAGATATTTATGGCAAAATGTACGCTGACCGTAAGCTCCTAGAAATACAGCGTAATGAAGCTGGCCTGTATGCTGATATAGCATATGAAAATATGACTAAAGTAGACAAGTCCACTGAAGCGTACAAGTATAACTCTAAAGGATTCCTACCCCCTGGACATATTCATAATCGTGCTACTAGGTATGCTGGTAAGATTTTCTTGGCCCACTGGCATCACGTTGCATATGAGCTGCATTACGGCACTCCGCCACCAAAGCCATATATCATTGAAATTGGGGGGCATACTCACTACATCAAGCCTCCACATTTCCCAGCAGTGGACGGCAAATTCAAGTGTGATTGCTAAGATACCCACTGGCTGCCATGCCTGTCCAGCAAAGTTCTGCTGGACAGGCACAATGAATTAATGGAGTTAAGAGCACCATTAGGGCCGAATGAATCATTGAATCAGAGAGCACCGTGAGCCGTGAATGAATTAATAGGAAAGAAAAATATACTAAGAAAAGGTCAAAATTATTAGGAGTAATCAATTATGGCTAATAAATTCAAGATAAGGTCAAATAGATTATCTGTCCATGAAAGTTTGGATGGAGACTGGTTAACTAATGTATCCATGCCCTTAATGCTGTGCGGTAGCGGTACCGCACAAGTGAATCGAGCATGGGGCACTATGGAACGATTAGGCGATGTTGGGTGTCTGGATAGAGTGCAAAGTGCCATATTGTATGACATCAACAATGACACTAACCGACGCATCACCGCTAAAGGACGAAATATGAAATCGTCCTTAGGCACAGAGATATTCCTGCCGCAATTTATACCTACTGATACAGGGTTCCATAGGGACCCACATGGGTATATACCTTATGCTGGATCATTATTTCAAGAACAGGATAATGTCGTTAATGAGGTAGGCGAAAGATCTGAGCAACTAGGGACGCCTCCTCAATTAATCATACATTTTATGGGGTTTGGCTCACATTCTCTACTAGGCGCACATCTACATAACCGCCTTCGTGACCGTTTTCCCCAAGCACATAGTCTAATTATATTGGATATACCACGAGACCCTACATTGCATGACCAGATGCGTGATATATGGGATGAGTTTATGGAACTTCTTCCCAATGAAAAATTCTTAGTTACTGACGATCGCATGGGCGACCAGTTCCTTACAGACCATAAATTAGCTTGTTCATTGGCTACGATTGAAGCAGTATCGCAGTCAGGTGCTCAAAGTGGTCCTACGCTAACTGACGTAGTATCTAGCTTAACTAGAGTCAATCGAAGCTCATGGTTAGGTATGAGTAGCATTAACGCTTACCGATTGCCAGTTAAAAAATCCTGGAACCTTCTACCTCCATTTAGACGAACACGTCTAATACGTGGTAAATCAGATGAATTAGGCTTACTTGGTATTAGAGCTGCCAAAGATACTATGCAAAATCGATTTGATTTAGCTAAATATAACGACCATAGCGATAACACTAGAAGCATGATTTTTTGTAGCATGCCTTTAGCTTATGATGAAATTCCTGTTCTAGAGTCCCAAATTCAAAATGCTCTAATTAATGAAGGGTTCTTTGAGACCCATCCGTATGCTACCTTTGGTTTGGCTTCAGCCAATATGCCTAGTAACACTTCGATTAGGTACATACCAAATATGCCAATCAGGCATAATGTCTTATCAAAGATGGCAATTGGCGTAGGACGAGTTATATGGGGTGCGGTCAATCTCTATGCTAATGCTTTTGTAGGTCGTAAGGTGGGGCCATTATATCTGCACTGCACACGTCTATATCCGTTAACAAACATCACAGACCCTAGAACCGATATTGACAGCTTTAAAAATATCTTTCAAACAAAGACGCCTGTAATAACTCAAGAAACTAAAAATACTATTGAAACATCTGCGTCAGCATGGCAAGAATCACTAAAATCTACCACTGACTCTGACTATTCGCATACGGTGAAGTAATGAGCATATTGGCATGGGCTTTATTAATGGTGACGTTAATTTTATGGGGAATGGGACGCTCTCATAAAAAAGCATCGCAACGCTTAGAAGACTGGTATGACACAAAGTGGAATCCTACTTTTTGTGTCATACCGGGGCATGATGATAAATGTTTTACATATACATATGACTTACCACAACCAGACAAAGATAACCAATTTTGGGAAATGGTTGATTTTGTCAATGCTCAGGCATGGTTAAAAAAATCTGAACAAGTAGCACAAAAATAAAGGAAGGTATACGAATGTCTATTCTCCAAGATCTATTCCGCAAAACCAATGATAATGCTTCTAAAACATCAGATCCGTACAGGAAGGTAATCATAACTAATGTGTGTAATGAGATTACAGATTTAAAACATTTCATTACTACAACTAACTCTAGCCAACGAGTAACTAAGAAGCAACGAGATGAATTAATGACTAAAATCATGAATGTATTAGATAACGTTGAAAATGCCTTAGCACGTGTATCTAATGAATAATCCCGTCAATAGATTTACGTTTGAGCCGTCTGTATCTCGTTTTAAGAGCCTTAAACATCTAGTTGGACGACCAGTATCCGATGAATTCAATATTGATGATATCCATTGGGCCACTGATAGAATCGGTATTACTGACTATGAAGGATGTGATGAGGCAGTAATCAAAGGATACGTCGTTATAAATGTTGCTGGGGAAATAACATCTAGTGCTCAAATTCAAGCCGACGTAAATCCCAACAAAGGTCCAGTACGTGACACCTTGGATGGCCTAGCTGCCTTAATCAATAAAATGATTACCGAGTCGGATACCGCTAAAATCGTAGTACATTGCGCCATGGGCATGGAACGTAGCCCGTTAACTGTGGTGTGGTACCTGCATAAATACCAAGGAAAAACTTTAGATGAAGCGTATCAGATAGTTCAATCAGCTCGTGAATCTACTGTAGATCGTCGAAGCTGGATTGATTAATGAGTGATGCGTTTCAAAATAAAACCATAGGGTTTAGCAATGGAGATGTTCTAACATTTGACCAAGCTGCTAATCTTATTGAACAGGAAGGCCAATTAGCTCTTGGCCCGTATATACATAAGTCTATGCGCTGTGCTACAGGTGTATTAGAAAATCATGAAGTATGCCAAAAATGTTTAGAACTTATGAACAGTACAGCACAAGTGTATTGCTACCACCCTCTACGTAAAAGATGCATGGAAAATATTTGGTTTGCCGTTTGTCTATCTACTGAAAATAATAAAGGAGTAGGTTTTACCTTAGAAAAGCCTGAAGATCGGTGCGGGCGAATTGTGACTTGGCTTCGTAAATAAAATAAAAAGTAGTATAATTAAAGCAGACTATAACTATTAGGAGATGTAATCTATATGGATTTTAATCTTGGCGATGTCAAGATGGGCTATGAGATCGGTAAGGTAGGACGTACACGATATACGTGGGTAATGTGTCCTGCGTGTGAAGAAAAACGTTGGGCACTCAAAAAGACCGGTAATATAGAAGGAAGTATTCGATTATGCAGACAATGTGTAATCTTAGAGGCCAAACATTCCTTTAAACTCAAGAACTAATAAAAAGATTCATTAGATTATCATAAGGAGTAAGCTTAATATAGATGGAAGGTAAGGCGTTTCTATGTAAATGTGGGGTCACGCTCTCTAGGGTAAGAGATAGAGCAAGACATGAAGAAAGTCAAAAACATCTAATAATTATGCAACAGACAGAAAGCATCGAACCAGTCCTAGAAAACCCGGACACTTGCGTTCATCACTGGAAAATCGATTCTTCTAATGGGCCGCATAGTAATGGATATTGCCTACGTTGTGGATCAGAACGATTATTCGCTAACTCAGTTGACTCAGACTATCATTGGCGTCAACGTTCTGAAATGTCATATAACAAAAATAATTAATATGGTATATTATAAAGAATACTTATAATCGAAACTGAAGACATTCTTTAGGATGGTTAGGACATTATGGAGGACTTTAGGACGGAAAAATGCCAGTATACGATTATAATCATATGCCAGTAAAAGATTTACCAGACCAAGTATGCTTAGTATTGAAACCCATTCAAAATCCTACTGACGATCCACAAAACCACCAATCGGGACCACTAACCATAAGAGTCTTTGATTCATATGGGATAGTAGGTTATTTGCCTGTATATAAAGATTACCAACAGGCTATGGAGGCACACCCAGGGTCTCATATCCATATGATGGATTTGACAGAGTATAAAAAAGAAATAGGGCTTATGCCATAGGAGTTATACATCATGGATTCTCTCTTTAGTTTGCTAGCGGGCCAATACAGAGATCATGTGGTGAATCAAGCCACTGAATACGTAGAAACATTATATTTTCCATCGGCCCTAAGCAAAGCTATAGAAGAATTATTGATAAGACAAGTATCACATACTGTCAATCAAGTGGAGCATTTGCTTATTAATGAAGGGTACGTTATAAGCCAACTAGCTATTGAAGCTAAAAAATTAATTTCCTAGAACTCTAACTATTGACAACAGCCCTCAATTTATGGTAGAATAGCCTTACTACTAAAAAGTGAGGTCTCTTAAATGTCAGGCGTATTTAACAACATCAATATTGAAAAAGGTAAATCTATTCGTCTGTACTGCGCCCCCGCCCCAGCTGAAGATAACTGGAACGCACTAACTCGAAACTGGATAGCCGAATCTCCAGGTCTAGCACGAGATTTATATGATGCTGGGCTACGGCTGGTTATGGTTGTGCCAGGCGTACAACGAACAGACGGGTCAGAGTTTTGGCCAGCAGGGCTACAAGCCACTACCGATACACCCTCACCCTATAGAATTGTTGAAGATGTAAAGTTCGGGACATCGGTACCAGAACTTGGACTTATGATTTTGCATCCTCCTTATTCATTAGACGTGTTGATTCATGAGGCCATGCACTTTTTCAACCCTGAAGCTCCCGAAGACGATATTCGTGGTAACGAAGAGCCTGTGCTAGCCAAGTATTCTGCTGATTTAGCTTTATATCTTGAGCAGCATCAGACCATGCACGTCTTACGAGACTTGGAAACCCTTAAAAAATATTTAGCATCGGAGTAGAAATGGCTACAATCGGAAAAAACCTTAATACTAGCAAAGGAACGCAGGCCGTTAAATCTGAAGGGCAACGCACGGTCAAAGAAATCAATAACATCGCTAAATTAGAAGAGTTGGCATGTCATATTTACGACACACTAGGATGCCGAGAAGAGCAAACTAGAGTCATTATCTCAACCATGCTAGGAGATATCCAATTATTTGACAAGAAGCAGCATGATTATGGCCCCGGCAATATAGCCAAGTTTGGCGAATATGGTGTGCTGGTACGAACTAACGATAAATTAGAACGTTTAATTAACTTAAACAAACGTGGAGATACTCCTGCTAATGAATCCATAATGGATACATGGCAAGATTTGAGCGTATATGGAGCCATTGCACGTGTAGTTAAACAAAATCAATGGAAACCATGATAAATACCCATTTATCGCTTTTTAGTGGTGCTGGGGGCTTAGATATAGGTCTTAAAATGGCAGGATGGAATACCATCGCCTTCGTAGAAAACAATAAAGACTGTCAAAAAACATTACAACAGAATATGCCCCACTCCACTATTTATCCTGATGTCACATCATTCGATATAGAAGAATTTAAATGGAATAAATTACAGGATGGTAGAGACCTGGATTTAATTTCAGGCGGGCCACCATGCCAACCATTTAGTACTGCGGGTAAACGTTTAGGACTAAATGATGAACGAGGTAAGTTATTTTTTAATTATGCCAATATCATTAAAGAATTAAATCCTAAATTTTTTATTATGGAAAATGTCAGAGGTTTAGTATCCGCATCTGTTCCTGACGGCGAGCCTGGTAGCGTATTGAAATCAATAATTTATCCAACCTTTCAAATGATGGGATATGAATTGACTGCTGGGCTATTAAATGCGTACAACTATAACGTAGCCCAACATAGAATACGTTTCATTATGATAGGAAGCCGAGACCATCAATTTGGCTGTTGGCCCACTATCCTGCCCATTGAACAGCTGGCGGAACCTACAAACTCAGAATTGACACTATCTGATGCTTTAACAGGGTTAGATGGTGAGCCTGAATACACTCCCTATTCTACCAAGCAATCGGAAGTCTTTAAATTGGTGCCACCAGGCGGTAATTGGCGTTCTTTTGTAGATGAGGATTTTAAGAATCAAATTATGGGTAACGCCGATCCTTCTAGAGGTGGAAATGTAGGGTACTGGCGAAGATTATCATATAATAAATATTCACCTACATTGACTACTACCCCTACTCAAAAGGCTACTGGTTTTTGCCATCCTGAAGAGGTTAGGCCGTTGAGTGTCCAAGAATATGCTCGTATTCAAGGTTTTCCAGACGATTGGTCTTTCTCAGGTACTACCACATCTAAGTATCGTCAAATAGGTAATGCAGTCCCCATACAACTGGGTAAAACTATCGGTAATGCGTTATTTAAATATCTAAAATTTTAAGGAGGCACTATGGCTTTTCTACGTGGCGGTTGCGAAATATCATGCACTAACAATAATGGGGAATCATGTTGGCATAAAGAGACAGTAATCCGCAAACAACTACTCAGTGGAAAATGGATGCTAGAAAATAAACGAGGATATATTCGCCTTGCTGATGAAGATATGATTATCTTTGAGGATGGAGAATATATAAAGCATAAAAATATTAATATAGGTCGTTACGGCGGGGCTGTTACCCCTTCAGCTATCTTAAAATCAATGCAGGATCGTAATAATGGAAAATAATCGTATTACGATAGATAATTATTTTTTAAATATGGCACGACTGGTGTCATTACGTAGCACGTGCAAGAGACGACAGGTTGGATGTATTTTAGTAGATTCAAATAATTATGTCGTTGCTACAGGGTATAATGGTGTGCCGAAAGGATTTACGCACTGTCTAGACAACCCCTGTGCGGGAGCAACTGCAAAATCTGGAACACAATTAGATGATTGTTGGGCTGTCCACGCTGAAATGAATGCCATGATTCAATTGCAGTCCACTGACATACTAACGGCATATTTAACTGTAACACCGTGTTTCAATTGTGCCAAAGTGCTCGCAAATAGCAATATTAATCGCATAGTGGCCCCAGTTTGGTATCCACAGGATAATGTTCTAGAGATACTGGAAACTGCTCATATTCTGGTGGACATACAAGAAATTAACGAATGGGCATCGTTAAATGCATAGAAATTCTTTTAGTAAAATTGGAGGAGAATAGATGTTTGAATATTTTTGTAAACTAGAGAGAGTCGTAGATGGAGATACGATTGATGTGACTATAGACCTAGGATTTGACATCCACCACTCTGCACGAGTCCGAATGCTAGGGATTGATACCCCTGAATCAAGAACAAGAAATTTAGCAGAGAAAGCGTTAGGTCTAGCGAGTAAGGCTCGGCTCAAGGAATTGCTTAAAGGGAAGAAAATAAGGCTTGCAACTTCTAAAGAGGGTAAAGGTAAATTCGGTCGAATTCTTGCAGATGTCATCACGATTGACAAGGAAGGCAATGAGATTAACTGTAATACCAGGCTCATTGAAGAAGGACATGCACGGCCCTATTTTGGCGGTAAAAAAGTACCTTGGATAATCCCTAACTAAAATGCCTAATAAAAAACGGGAAAATCCGTATGCTACACGACAATTACCAGAACATTCAATGCCAAAGGAATCCGAGGGTCCCTGTAAAAAATGTAAGCAAGTTAAACTTCTAGGAAATGGATATTGTTTGCGCTGCTGGGATCGAAAAACAGGCCCAAATGTGTCAGATTTTTATACCTAATCAACAGATATCAAAGGTTTGGGCATAATTTTTTACCGTGGTAATACCATTCATTTAGAATGAATCAACCATCAATGAAGTGAGTACCATTAATATAGAATGAAGTATCAATTCTGAAGGTATCAGAGAGGTTGAATGAATTATAGGTATGGAGAGTATCACTCGATTGGAATGAATTAGATAGCTAGAAAGTACCACGTAACTTGAATGAGTTAGTTCAACCGAAAGTGACATAGAAAAGGAACGAATTAAATAACCGGACAGTAACATAAGTCCAGAATGAACCTTTTGAAGTGGATCGTACCAAGATGGAAGAGTGAATCAAACAAGATGAAAGTACCAAGTTGAGCGAATGAATTGGGGAGCTGGAGTGTGCCGTAGCTAGAGAAATGAATTACGGATCCTAAGAGTACCATCAGATCAGAATGAATTGAAAATTCGAAAATTTTTTTTAGGATTTTAAGAGGTCATTAAACGATGAATATAGTTAAACCCATAGAACGAATTTGTCCTTGGGTAGTTCCGCCAGCAAGTACTGCCATAACATTATGGCCCTTTATTTTTTACAGAAGTAAAGAAGCATCCGAAAATCAACCATTAAAAGAGCATGAATACTTCCACTGGAAACAAGCTCTAAGATGGGGCGTAATCCCTTGGTACGTAGTCTATCTAGTATTACTACCATTCTATATACGAAAACCCCCTGCTGCTCATCCTATGGAACGTCAAGCATATGATCTACAACGTCGAGTAGCCATTGCCCTGGCAAGTGTCTCAGCTTGCGATTGCGGAAAAATAGAATGTGATTGTACTGAACGGGAATAAAAGTAATTAAATAAAGGAAGGTATAGGATGCAAAATCTAGAACAAGGAACAATGGTAAGGGATAGGTGGTTCCACACCTATAAAGAAAATGGGGATATCACCTACCAGGGGCATGTCTTAGACTATCTACCCCCTCGGCTCGTCCTGGTTCAACTATTTTCGTGGCTTGATGGGAGACCCACATGTCAGAAATTATTAGAAGTGACGGACGATTGGAGTTTCTATGATACTCAGGAAGCTATGCGTGATGCTTGGGACCTACATCTAGAAACTTTTCATCATATTACCCCCATTAAGGATCCTGAAGTAGGTATGACAGAAGGTGTTCCTTGGAACGACGAAGGTGAACAACTGTTGTGTCCTGGTGGGCCTACTTGCAAGATTCACTCTCCAAACGGAAAGTTTCATCCTGATTAAACCCCATGGGAACCCATATAAATTCCAACTTTCAAGAAAAAAGTATAAAAGTATAGTAGATACGACTGCAAAATTTCGCAAGCCCTTAGCACATGGGAACCCAAAATTTTTTATAAGGAGCAATTAAATGGCAACGACCATTACTATGGTTAAAGAAAGGATACTTCAGGAAGATTCTATTGTAGAACTATTGCGTATGGCAGACTGGGCAACCCTTTGTATCGAATCATGGCATGAACACTGCCCATCTGGAATCTCTGGTATAGATTCATATCTTCCTGACCTAAAAAAAGCTATGGTCAAACTCTCTAAAGAGGTAGGTGCTAGTCCTAAATGGTGTTAAACCTCATGGGAACCCATAAAATTTTAAACTCCAGGCATATGGGAACCCAAAAAAATATACCTTTTTCTTAAAGACAAGCTGTATGGGAACCCAAAAAATTCTCACTGTCTGATATATAGATATTTTTAAAAAAAGCTTTTCTATTTATGGGGTTTACTGGGAAAAAGGAGTCTCTAGGTCATAGACATAAAACTACCGAATTAAGAATAAGAATAAGACAGAGTCTTATTCTTATATAACTCTTAGGTTACTAAGTGGCTAAATGAAACAAACACTGGTGCGTCTCATATCCTATCGTCCTTCAATGCCATTCTTTGCGATGCTAGGGCTTCTAGCTCTACAAGTCTCAGAGGCAGAGGACATAGTATTGCTGTCCATTGGACGATTTGTACCATTACCGCTCATAGCGATGTATGCTCTAGGGCTGGTAGTGTCATGGCTATTGATGGGCTTGATAATCAATCGATTGCTTAGACGCCTTGGTATCATGCCCCCACATGCATAGGCCATAGTCTGAATTCGATGTCGCTATTGATATGTAATGGTAGATGCCTACAGTCTGAATTATCACTTGGCATACCGTGTGTAACAGCCACACACTGTGCACACGATGCCCGTACACACGTCGCCAGGTTAATAGCCACTACTACCACTAATATATAGTAGATGGCATGGTTATAGACCATAACTCGCACATAGGTTATAGCGATATAGCCCAGGGCATAGTATGCAAAGTATGTACATAACAACAGTTGAGGTGACTAACGATGACCACCACAGGCGATGCACCTGGCATGCACGATATGCAATTGATAGTGGCCAAGCACTTGTCTAAGCTGCAAGAACCGTGCAGTGATTGTCGAGAGGATGAAGGACTATATACAGCCCATCACTCTGAAATTAGCGACACAACATTGTGTGATACTTGTCGTAGCACAGGCTGGGTGGCTACTCTTAATCTCCAGAAGATTATCATGAATATTGAATATAATTTTACTTTAGTATTACAACATGATATAATAGGTTGGATGGCAGATATAACGTTAGACGGTGTGCCAAAGAGCTGGTTGGACAATGAACGTCCGGTCTATAGTGGCCCAGTAGATGCGATATATGCTGGACTCTACAGGGTCTTAGCTAACGCTCTACGCAGTCCTGAGAATACTCCCAAGCACCATACCAAATACTTATCTACAATCACTAGGTCTCAGCCGATGATTGATGAGCTGCCCACCTTGCTACCTAAAGTGGGCAAACCGTTAAATACTAACTTGGATGCGTCCCGATAATGGTAATTACACGTCAAATTTGGCAATCCGATTCTATAAAGCTCACCAATCGTGAGAAAGTAGCCCTATTACGACAAGCAACTCCTGATATGCCTGCAATACGTATAGCTGAGACATTAAATATCTCACGGGAACGTGTTCGACAATTGCTCAGTGAGGCTGGCCTACAGACTCAGTTTTTTAGGCACTATGGCTGGTGTGTCTTATGTGGTGACGCTATGCCCGCCACTCGTAAGGACTACTGCTCTAATGAATGTAGAACTACGGCTAAACGAGTCACATTTCAATGTGACTATTGCGGGAAGGATAAAACTCTAGTGCGGGCCGCATATAACGCTCAGAAACGTCGAGGCTATAAGCATATGTATTGTAGTGTTCAATGTCGTAATTTAGGTAAGTGGGCGTTGCGTAGTGATGTTATCTGATGCGGATGTCTTGTTATTAAACTGGATGTTCCAACAATATAATTCTGTGGATGTACGTATGAGTCGTGATCGGAATGATGGAGTTGGATCAGAACAATGGTGTGTCAGTACATGGGATCAAACTAGAACCTGGAGAACTGGCACCGGACTTACTCTATCTGATGCTGTCAGAAATTTAATTGCTAGAATAGCAGGAGTTGAAAATAACAAAACAGTATGGACACAATCGTAACAGTATTCCTAGCCACTGTGCCGTTAACATTAATAGTAGTTACACTTAATGTACTACGTTTTGAAGTGACTAAAAGTAGTAAAAACCTTCTGGAAGAAGCGGATCATCGAAGAAAAGGGTCAGATACCCAACGATTCTATTTTTAAAACTGCACCAGATAGCTCTGACACGGTGCAGTCCTCTGAATACCTACCACTAGCCGGAAAGTACTACACTTTTGAATGAATCCTGAACTGGGAAAGTACCGTGATGTCTGAATGAATCATATGACTGGAAAGTAACACTGAACTTAAATGAATTTAAGGACCGGAGAGTATCAAATCTCCCGAATGAGTTGTATTGTCAGAAAGTACCACTGAAGTTAAATGAATCAGATGGCCCAAGAGTACCAGATATCCAGAATGAATCCTGTATTTTGCGAGTTCCACAAACAGCGAATGAATCATGATCACAGAGAGTACCATGCAAAGGGAATGAATTAATAGGATTGAAAGTGACGTAAATCAAGAATGAATTGTGTTGAGAGAAAGTATCCATATGCCAGAATGAATCATCACCAACGAAAGTATTATTCTACCTGAATGAACCATATATCATGAGAGTACCAATCAGAAAGAATGAACCGGGTTCCAGGAGAGCACCAACGGATACGAATGAATTAGGCGTTACGAAAGTATCATAAGAGGCGAATGAATCGAAAATATAGATAGTAACGAACAAAAGGAATGTATTAATAATCTGGAAGGAGTAAATACGGTATGGAAGCTTACTGCATGAAATGTAGGAACAAACGTGAGATTCAAAGTCCCCAGTCAATTACTATGAAGAACGGCAGACCGGCTACTCAAGGAAGTTGCCCAGTTTGTAGCACTAAGGTTTTTCGTATCGGAGTGGCCACGTCGGCGTAAGATATAGGACATTGACTTAGAGATTTATATCCGGTATACTCAATAGGAATTACTATTGCTGAGAGTACCATGAGGAACGAATGAATCACAATGTTAGAGAGTACCAATCGAATTGAATGAACCGGGTTGACAGAGAGTACCAGGTTACAGAAGTGAATTAACAATTCCGACAATGACATGAATAGAGAATGAATTTGGATTGGCAAGAGTACCACAGGCCGAGAATGAATTATGACAAACGAGAGTATCACAAAAGGAAAATGAATTATGCGTCTCGACAGTGACACACAATTAGAATGAATTAACAGATGCGAAAGTACCACGAGGTGTAAATGAATTCTTAACTCGGAAAGTATCAAACGAACAGAATGAATTAGGCGTTACGAAAGTATCACAAGATTCGAATGAATTAAGGAGCTGACGAGTACCAAACTGACCGAATGAATCGGAGGTGGCGAGAGTATCAAGATGGCAAAATGAATTGGTAGTCATGAAAGTACCATAACAGCTAAATGAATTAAAGAATGGAAAAATATCACTTTATGAGAATGAATTAACCGCCACAGAGAGTGCCATGCAGAGGGAATGAATTATCAAATGAGCGAGTACCACTTGATTAGAATGAATTATTTTATTGGAGAGTCCCAAAGCTTGGGAATGAATTAAAATTAAAGAAAGTGTCAGAGTATTTGAATGAATTATCGAGTCGGAGAGTACCGTCAAGCATGAATGAATCATGATTCACGAAAGTGCCACCGTAACGGAATGAATTAAAGGAGTCGGAGAGTACCGCCATAATTGAATGAATTACAACTTCGGAGAGTACCATCAAGTCGGAATGAATTAAGGAGGACGAGAGTCCCACATATCGTGAATGAATTACCTGAAGTGAAAGTATCGATTGGATTGAATGAATCAGTGAAATAGAAAGTTCCATCGAAAAGGAATGAATTGGGTCACCAAAGAGTACCATGGAAGAAGAATGAATTATCCAAGATGAGAGTATCATGCACGGGGAATGAATTATCGAGTCTGAGAGCATCGAGATCTTAGAATGAATTAAATGAGATGAGAGCACCTTACGTTGTGAATGAATTAAAATCCAAGAAAGTGTCATAGTATTTGAATGAATTATTTGGTAAGAGAGTACCATAATAGTTGAATGAATTATCCTTGTAGAAAGTACCAAATAAAAAGAATGAATTACCGTCATAGAGAGTACCGATAAGGTCGAATGCACCCCAGTATCACAACTGGGGTTTTTTATTGTCTAACCTGGCGCCGGGTAGCTAGTTTACCTGGCAGCAAACGCCCACCTAGCTTTCCCTTAACCCACCAGGCTACTGATCCGGTTCTCTATGTTAGGTTCCTATCAAACTCTTTCTTTGCTCTTTCGATTCTTTTGACATTCGATATTCTGCAGACTTCGGACTGTGTTCAATATGGATTTAATCAATTTTATAAATTATCGTTAAATTGTATTGACAATTGACTACCAGTACTTTACAATACGGTGTAGGTTAAATAAATAAAGTTCAATTGAGGGAATATCAAATATGTCAACCAGATGTTTAATAGCGAAGGGTTCACCGAAGGCCATTAAGAACACTAAGAAGGACTTTCCTAAAGCTCGCATAATAGCGATTAACATTGAGAACGGTTGGATAGTCGTAAAATGGGACAAGCACTCGCTAATCTGGAAATTGAAGCGTGACTACGGCTTGAAGGTATCTGAAATAGACTGGTCAATTTAGCCTAACTCACACCGGATTAGCCGAGCGTTAATCCGGTCAATGGTAGACTAAATTTAAGCTAGGACGTGAGAACATGGTAGCAATTAACGAATATTTCAATATGGAATCTCAGACACAAAACGAGGTCATTGAAGAACATGTCAACCTAATTTTCGACATCGGAATTGCAGACTGGACATTCGATTGTCTAGGAACTAACGGCGAATATGGCGAATATAACGCTGTAACGATTGCAGACATTACCAAGAAAATAATCGAAACTACGTTGAAGGTATCAACTGAATACTTGGAAGAGTTGAATCGCATACGTTAGTCACTACGGCGGCTAGCCACTACCAGATACACGCTAATTGCTTAGCGTGTATTTTTTTTGCAACTCGGCCCCGGCCAGGGACCCGGCATAGCTTTCCCTTATAGGTCATCTCAGACATAAGCCGCCTGCTGAGTCGGCCAGTCCTTTAGGGCAGGTTCCTTATCTATAATCATTCCAATCTAGGTCAATTTTGAAAATTGGTGTAAATACCCTTGACAAATACCGTTAAAATATGGTACAATCTTAGTAGAGTAATTAACAGAGAGAGGGAATAAAATGTCGGAAGGTAAATTGATAGTAGAATTGATGAGTCACCTAGACAAACTATCTGAAGCTGAAATATTAACTGACTATGGAATCGAATATTTACAGTTCATGGATGATGCTAGAGTTAGCCTCAAAAAATTCTAGCGGCACGAACAGCACGGATATATGTGCCGATAGGTGATAGCTACCTCGGCATGAATTAGACTAGCTAGCAAGCAACGAGTGCCATTCTAACGAGTGGCACTTTTTTTTTGCCAAAAAAAAACCTGGTACAGCTTTCCCTTAGGACCGTGGTCTTCTGCCGCCACTTCGCCTGCTGCTATTGCTACACCGGTTAAAATCAATTTTGAAATTGGTGCTAAATTGGGGCAAATAAGGCTTGACAACTATCATTATATATGTTATACTATTGGCAGATTAAGAGAAGGAAGTGAGTACTATGGAAAACACCAACAACATCAACAATTTCAAACTAGGGTCAGCCCTAGAAACTCACATCAACCTAATTCAAAAATTAGGCAATGACGGCGTCGAAGCCGAGCTTAAGCGCATACGTGAGGCGCAATTCAAAAAAATGAAGGATTACATAGATAAAAAATTATCTAAATAATCCAACTCAATATGCACTCTTGGGAGTGCATATTTTTTTGTGCTTCACCAACTCATATTAGCCAGAACTAGCTTTCCCTTGGCCTTGTCATCCTCCTCGTGCTGCCATTGCGGCGTAAAATCAATTTTCAAAATTGCTGTAAAATAGTCTAAAAGGTACTTGACAGATACTGGTAATACATGATAGAATCCTAGTAGATTAAGTAGAGGGAGAATCATGAAAGTATTTAGCAAGTACGCAATGATAGTAGTTACTTTCCTAGGTCTAGCTTATTTTATTGGTTTAGGTGGTTTTTTACTTGGCCAAAATAATCCAGTGTATACGCCGCCAGTTTCACTAGAATCTATTCGGGGATTACACATGACATTGGATGCTCCAATAACCTTAACCGCTAATTTAGAACGTGGTGAATGGGAATGTAGCAACGATTATGGCACAATCAAAACTATTACCGCCTATACCGCAGAACGGAATAATATGGATATAGTTTCAGAACGTAGTTCTTCAGGCGGAATGATAACCTTAAATCCGACAGATACCATGAAAACTTGCCACGGATATACGAACTAAAAAACTATTAAGGAAGTGAACACATGATAACTCTACACAATATCAAGGGAATCTCTCGCAAATCTGGACACGATACCGATGCCAATCTATGGACGGAATTCTACGTTGACTATCTGGCAGAACAGGAAGACGGCGAATGTGTCGAATGTGGCGACATTATTGACATGGGTTGGATGTGCTTAGACGGTGGTGACGAGTATTGTCTGAATCACGTTGAATTCTGCGATACCGACGGTGAGTGTTCAGACTGCGAGCGATTGGAAGAAATGGAAATTGTAGCACAGTGCATCGGACAGGAACTGGAAGTAACAGTTAAAACAGAGTAAGGAAGTGAATATGGACTATCTGAAAGAATGGCAGGAATTACGGCATACTGAAACTGAAAACAATGATGGTATGTGTGTAGAATGTGGTATGCCAGAACGGGACTGCGACTGCGAACCAACATTCAAGGTTTTTGAATATAATGGCATTAGCATCACTAATCCATATCTTAGCGAATGTGGACGTTTTGAGGTTGACCCATTCGAATACTATGGACTAACTGAGCAAGACCAGATTTAACCGGCACTGCTCACGACTCACGATACGCACTTAAAAGGTGCGTATTTTTTTTGCAGCCCAACCAGGCAGCTTTCCCTTAGCTTCAGGTCCCTGCTGCTCCGCCGGTCCATTGCTCACCCGATTAATCGGTTAAAACCAATTTTCAAATTGATAGGATATATAGTTGACATTGGTAATAGTACCTGTTATACTATTGGTAGAGTAAGTAGAGAGAGCGAGGGGGAATATGAAAGTAGTAATCACCATCGAAGCTGAAATTGACGAACTGGAAGCAGAGTGCCTCAACACCAACATAAACGACGAAGAAAACCTAAACGGACAGGCTGACCTCGTCAAAGACATACTACGGATGGGTTCATTCTCTCGGCACGGAGTTAATCCCACAATCAACTGGAAGGTTGAATCCAACTCCCCACTAGGAAAACTCTGGCATCACATCGGAGGTAAATAAGAATGACACTCATAGGATACGATGCATGGCTGGAGCGTCCCTATCAGGAAAACAACGACCACTACTATGAATGTGAGGATGGATGCCATTTCCTTTGCCATTGTGGCAATCTGATTTTAGATGGTGCGAAGTCTCGCAATTGGTGTGACCAGTGCGGAAAGTTTGCCCCACGCCCCACAACTTGCATTTGCCAGCAGTTGGAGTATCACTGCCCCAACGATTGCTAAGTGTGAGTCACACTAGTATTTTCCAAGAAAAAGTCTCGGCTAAGTACCGAGACTTTTTTTTGTGCAGGCCGCAGCCCGGCACATAGCTTTCCCTTAGACCTCCGGGGAATTCACGAGCTGCGAGACGGGACCTCGGTCCTTGGCTTTACAAATTGGCGGTAAATTGCCCTAAATAGGGGTTGCAATTGGTAGTTCTATCTGGTATAATATTACTAGAGTAATTAAGAGAGGGAGAATCAATATGACCAACACCATAATCAATCCTAAAAACATCGTCCGTGCGGTACTCGACCCCGAACTCAAGTTCGTTGACGAAGATGTTACGTCAGACTTGCATCGTGCAGGACTAGACTATCTGGCTTCGTATACGGGCAATTTCAATTATCTGCGTGACCTCAAGACTCGGAAAGCCGACAATCTGTCTACCGGTCAGGTTCGTGGGATTCTGAATTGTATCCGTGCCGAGGTTCTACGAGAGGGTGAGGCCAAACTAGCTGGTGACGTTCTCGAAGTAGCCAACGGACGATACGCTGTCACTATCGGAGACAAACTCCGATTCTTCCACGTCAACGCTCCCACCAAAGGGAAGTGGGTAGGTTTCACTTTCGTCAAGGAAATCTTTGGCGGTGGACAGGAAGTTAACATCCGCAATCGGGAAACTCGTAATCAGATTCTCGGTGCAATCGCTCAAGACTCCGACGCTCTAGCTCGCTACGGGCGGGAACTTGGACTTTGTGGAATCTGTGGTCGGGAACTTACCGACGAGGAATCACGGGCAATCGGCATTGGCCCAGTCTGTCGGGCCAAATAGTCGATAGACACATCCCCACTAGAGATAGAACCCAGAGATGGGTTCTATTTTTTTGCCCGTCGCCCTGGCAGCCCGGTATTGATCTTTTCCTTAGTCCCAGGTATGCTCAGGTCCCGTTTAACCTCTGGGTCACCTCTGGTCCATCATTGGCTGTAATAAAATGATGCTTGACAATTGTTAATTCATCTGATATACTTACAGTATCAAAGTAATGAGGGGTGTATCGATGGCCAAGCAAGTATCAATCACAATAGACTTCGTAGTAGACGATGGAGAAGCCGCTTGCTTCCTCGGAAACACTGAGGACGACATCTTGGGACAGACCGATACGATGAAAGATTGGCTTCGTGATGCTTTCTATGACTACTGTGTAAATTACAAGATAAAGGAATTTGCGGGCAAAGAGATAGTTGCAGGCCAATTTAATCTCTAAGCCTAAAGTGAGTAAAGAAATCTTAACTGGTGGAGGTGTTGTAGCCTCCACCATTTTTTTTTACCCCGGCACAGCTTTCCCTTGCAGTCTTCAGGATTCTAGGCTGCTGGTCCCTTCGGTTGCTATACCAATTTTAAAATTGGTGGTAAATAAGTATTGACAGATGTTTTCTACTATGCTATACTATTGGTAGTAAGAAGTGGAGGGAATAAATATGAATATTAACATCGTACTCAAGGCCGAACTAGAAAATGACTTCTATATCTCTGAGTGCTGTTTTGCGTATCCTGCCGGAGAGCTGGATATGTCAACGGTGGAATACGGTGGCCCATCTGGCTTCTGTGGCCAGTGCTACGACAACTGCATATTCGTCCTAGAAGATATGGGCGAACCATTCGACACTAAGGAGGAAAAATATGGAGAACGTTAACATATCACCCGCACCCCACTACCCAAACTGGCGATACATGTGTCCTCATTGTTATAAATTTTGGGAGATGAAAGAACGGTGTGCAGACTTTCGACAAGTATGTTCTGACTGTGTGAAGCAGATAATTAGTCGATAGGAACCACATCAAAGTAACTAACTCGGCAACTGCCGAGTTTTTTATTGCCCAAAATCCCCAGCAGCCAGAACTAGCTTTCCCTTGCGCCTGCGGCCTCCTCGGCTAAAACCAATTTCAAAATTGGTATCAAATCGGCATAAATATCCTTGACAAATACTATTAAAACATGGTAGAATCTTAGTAGAGTAAGAGAAGGAACGGAGGGCAAAATTATGACTACCTTGAACGACGGAAAATGCGTAGGCTGTGGCGCACCAGAGCGAGACTGTGATTGCGAGGACAACATGGACATCGAAAAAGACATGGACTTGGAAACATTGGCGACTCAATTAAATGGCGAAGTCTGCCACACCGGCGGTGGTATCTATGCTGTTGTGATTTCTCGTGGACGTTGGACACTGACCATTGGACTGGCTCAACCTAATTACGGATTTATAGAAACCGATAAGGACGGATGGGATTTCGCCTTCGATGATGAGTATGTCGATAGCGAATACTTTGAGAATATGACTGACTTCAATGGCTCCAACTATGCGGAAGTTATCGAAGCCTATTGCGTCAACCTTAACGACGACTTATCTCTCAAGCAAATGGGATTCCGAGACGACTTCAAGCGACTAAACTAAACAATTAGGAAACTAAAACTAAGTCCCGTCCAGTGTGGCGGGACTTTTTTTATCCAGTGCAGCTCGGATTCTCCAGATG
>Ga0208029_1000440_pt1 | contig 26269 bp, 7 predicted proteins | sample MalvireepMed_s12_FD_184242 | JGI IMG/M metagenome (GOLD analysis project Ga0208029, IMG submission 184242) | Marine viral communities from the Global Malaspina Expedition - Malaspina viral metaG DeepMed_s12 (SPAdes) (version 2) | ecosystem: Environmental > Aquatic > Marine > Oceanic | place... | reverse complement strand
CGGGTTTTATTTTGCAAAGCTGCACGCTTTTGCTTTTCTGCGAGCGCTTTTTCTGGATCATGTAATAAAGCCTTATCGCCTGATGCAATAGGTTTAACATCCTGCATTTCTGCAAAAAACGAGTCGATATCGTCATTTTCGAATTGGTTCATTTGAATCCCCATACAAGCAACTACCCTTATTAATCTTGGCTAAGGCAAAAAAAATCAAAAATTCCTAAATAATGTAGAGCATGTTTGCTTAGTAACCGCTGTCATTGAGTCACTGCTCTTTATACGTGAATAAGCGCGGGTTGATCTATATGAAATGAACCCCCGCTTTAAAAATATCTTTAGACCTATCAGATTATAGAGTATGCCAATTTTTGTGATGTATTTCTCTGTGGCCAGTGTGTTTCCTGGAGCACGCGGCTATTACGCCAGTATTTTTTGACTTAGCAGGGATAAAGCGAGTGTGCCTATGGCGTCCCCAGCTGGAATCGAACCAACATCTAAGCCTTAGGAGGGCCTTGTTTTATCCATTAAACTATGGGGACGTTCTGATTGCGCCTCTATTATACTGAGTTGAATGAAATACGAAACCCTTGAGGTATCAATAAGCTGGTTAGGTTTCAGTGAGTTAAATGGGAATAGTACCCCCTTGTTGGGCGCGTAAATTAACGAGATAAGCAAGCCTTCCATCTTCAAATGAGCATAAAAAAGCCCCGAAACGAAATCGTTTTGGGGCTTTTGGTTTTTCAGTTGCGTCTGGATTAGATATCCGTTGGCGGAAGTTTATCAATCGCAGTTCTTAGTATTTCACTCTCAGTGCTAGAGGCTGCTCCTACATCGACGCTGCTAGATGTGGATGAGTCACTTCCCACTTCGCCGGTTCCTGATACTGACGCTAATTCGCTACTTGTGTCGAGTGTAGAAGGTTCAATTGTAGGTAGTACAAGCTCTTCCGCAGTTAGTTCAATATCTATAGCATCGATAGTGACTTCGGTGACTGGCGAGGTTTTAACGAGATCTTCTTCTTCAGGAAGGGTAATAGTATCTTCCGTTAACTTGACGATATCGGGTGTACTCTCTACCGGCTCACCGGTCATCACCAGTGAGATTGCTTCTGTTTCTGGTGTCACTAATTGTGTTTCGGTGCTTAATTCCACAGATTGAAGTGGTTGTGTAGACATGTCGACCATAGTTACCGCTGCAGGTTCGTCGGTAACAGCGGCTTCGAATGTAACTGACGCTTCTATTGTTGCTGACGCGCTCACGGTTTCTGTCGATTCGCTAGACACCACTTCAGGTACGCCTTCTCCTGACGCTGTAACAAACACGTTGAATTCTGCTGTTTCAACGGTGCCGTTACCATAATCTATTCGGTAAGTGAAGGTGTCTGTTAAGGTTCCCCCAAACACTTCAAGTGTATCGTCTGGTGTGTAGGTGTACGCACCGGTCTCATCAATCTGCAATGTACCGTACTGACCAACAACGGTAGTGCCGTTGTTAGCGTTTGAGAAAGTTACTCCATCCGCTGAAACTTCGAGAGTATAGCTTGGGTCAAACAGCACGTCGTTCTGTAGCAGGTTTCCAGTTGCCGCTTGCAAGCTATCGAATACATATTGATCTAAGAAATGTACAGTGGAGCTTACGTCAACGCTCACGCCGCCGCCGATACTTACTGCACCGGTATCTACATCCATGGTTACCCGATATTCACCTGCGGTGAGGCCATAGGACGTAAAGGAGCCATTGCCATCTATGCCCAGTAAGCCGATAAGCTGATCGCTGCTAAAGGTTTCAACGGCTTCCCATGTGCCATTATTATCTCGCTCAATGGTGAGTTCGATACCAGAACCTAGAGACAGTAAGTCACCGCCATTGACATCGAGCGTAATATCCTGAACGGTATTTTCAGCAACGACTATGGTATTGCTAACGGTGTCTTCATTCGAAGGTACAACAATAGTAGCACCTAAAGCACCTACTCCTAGCGCCCACTCATACGTCAGTGCCTCTGGTTCAGATACTCCAGCTGCGGTAGCAAAATCATAAGTGAGTTCCGCGCGCGCTGTATCTCCTGATACCCCTTGTCCTGATAAGTTAAAGTCTAAGGTTGCACTAGATGTATTATAGCCGTCGGAAATCGTGTAGCTGAAGCTATCAGAGTTACCTAAACCTTGACGTACGCCGTTGGCAACATAGGTGTAGCTGCCGTCTTCGAAGATGGTTAAGTCACCATAGTCACCTTCAATGGTCACGCCGCCAGTCCCGGTACCTAGCACGGTAACGGTGCTACCATTGGTTGGCGTAACCTCAGTGACTACACCCCCTTGGGCGATACTGTCACTTACATCACCACTATTGTTGGCATCGATCACATTCCCTGATGTTGAGGTACTACCTTCAAACGCATATTCAGTCAGTGTTGATGTGACATCGGTACGTTGAAGTAACGTTAATGTATTACTCAGAAGCGCCGCTGCAAGGGCGTCGAGGACGTCGTTGGCGAATGTGGTAAGCCCTAATCCGTTTAGGCCATTGTTAATGGTATGTACTAAATCTCCTGCGCCAATAAAATCTGATGCTGCTAGCGCTGGTTCAAGAATGAAGTTACGTACAACAGAACCTAACCCCAGCCCATTTAATACGCTGGCTTCGGTTCCATTAAGTGAAGTCTCTAGTGCATTTAGCACAGCGTCTTGGTTATTTTCACCTAGTACAACACCTTCGTTGCCTAGTTCGGATAAAGTAATTGAATTGTCGTTGTCGGTATCAAACAGGTTCTCAAGTTTGCTTTCATCATTTCGTACCACAATAGTGTAATCACCAGCCGCAAGCCCTGAGAAGGTGGCAACTAAGGTGTCATCACCGGTTACGCCGACAAGGTTTATTGCTGCCACGTCGCCCGCTAGCGAGTTATCAGGTGTTACTGCAAAGGCAACAACGTTGCCATCAGCATCGATAACTTCAACAATGTAAGCATCAGCGACGGCAAGCAGTGCTTTTTGACTGACTTCAACCACCACTTCACCAAAGTAACCTTCGCTGACGGTGAGGGTTGTTCCCGCCATCGGCGACCCTGCTGCAGGCGAACCTTCTAGTAAGCCAAGCACTTGCTTATCGCTGTCGGTCACTGGAGCATTAACAATGGCGGTCTGTGCGCCTAACTCCATGTCGTTGCTGTCATTCTGCGCTTGTACCGTAGGGAAGTCGCTACCAGAAATAGTAATGGTGAGTGCAGCATTATCCGACGTTTCACCGTCTGACAATGTATAAGTAAACACCTCATCTTGGCCAACAGCATTGCGATTGCCATTAGCGGTATAGGTGTAGGTTCCGTCAGCGGCAATTTCTAATACACCATAGTTACCCTGTAGGGTTGTGGTACCCGTTGCGGGAACGTTTACGCTATCACCGGCCGCATTAGTGATAATGGTAACTTGAGCACCATCAAGAATGGTGTCAGCGCCAACGCCACTTAAATCACCGTCGATAAGATTACCTTGTGCTACAGTTTCGCCAGAATAGGTGTATTCTGCCACCGTCGTGGTAATCTCGGTATCCTGCAATACCGTAAGGGTATTACTGAGTAACACATCGGCAATAACACTTAAGATATCATCAAGGAATCCCGTTAAACCAATATCGTGAAGTGGGGCGGTAAGCAAGTTAACAAGTTGACCGGCTCCTATTACCGTTGTTGTGTCGAGAAGTGTTTCTAGCACACCGGCTACCTGCGTCCCTACCGAGCCTAGAGGAATTCCCAAGATGCCGTCGTTTAAGGTGGTTTCAACCGTATTGAGTACTACCTCTTGGTTGTTTGGCCCTAGTACCACACCTGCACTGCCTAGTTCAACAAGGCTGATGTCGCCGTTTCCGTCACCATCAAGCAGTTCTTCTAGTTTGTTTTCATCATTGCGTACAACCACCGTATAGTTGCCCGCATCTACGCCAGTAAGAGAGAAAGAAATGGTTTCGTCGTTTGAAACATTGAATATTTCCAAACCGCCTACATCGACCAGTTCAGAGTCTGCACTCACACCTTGATAGACGAGTTGGCCATTTTCATCGTAAATCTCAACGATATAAGCGTCTGCAACGGCGGCAAGTGCAATTTGGTTTACCTCAATGTCTACATCGCCTACATGGTTGGGTAACACTGTGAAGGAAGCGCTGGCATCAACGCCGCCCGTGGATTCCAATAACCCAATAACTTTTACATCGCTGGTGGTTTCTGATGGGTTAACCGTCACCACAGGTTCGCCCATATCAATGGTGTTGCCATCGTTAATGGCATCAAGCGCTTGAATAACCACATTTTGGCTAGCGGTACTCGCCGTGTTACCTGCTTCGTCAGTGACGGTTGCCACTACGGCATAGGTACCCACAGGTAACGGTGTGCCTGTTAAATCGAGGCTCCAATTGCCGCTACCATCAATGGTGAGTTCAGACGCAGTACCGAAGGTGTAGTCAGTTCCGTTAAAAGTAACCGTTAATGTAGTATCGTCTGCAAGATCAACGGTACCATTTAACGTTAGCGTGGTATCGCTGGTAATAAAGTCTCCGGACGTGCCTGAATCGTTAGAAATGCTGTCGAAAGTCACGGTTTGTCCGTCGTTATTACCGTCAATGGTGGTATCCACTATCACCGTGCCTGTGTTAGTGCCAACATTACCGTCAGGATCCGTGGCGGTTACGGTGGCGGTATAAGTACCTTCGGCGAGTGCGGCTACTGCGTCGTCAGCCAGCGTCCAGGTGCCATTTTCATTGTTGGTGGCGGTGTAATTTATCCCGTTGATGGTAACGACTACCGTAGCGGTATCATCGTCCACTGTGCCTGTCAGTGCAGGTGTTGTATCGTTGGTGGTCAAATCATTGAAGGCGACCACTGGTGCAACAGCGTCAACGGTATCAGAGGCGGGGTTACTGATATTGCCAGCTTGATCAGTTGCCGTGACAGTGACTACAACGCCATCAGCGAGTGGGGTATCTGGCGTAACGCTCCAGTTGCCATCGCCATCAGCAACAACGGTGAAGTCTGGCGTGCCGTCGCCGTCCACATCTACATTTACGGTTGCGCCAGCCTCTGCGGCGCCTGTGATCTCAGTCCCGTTGCCCGCTTCCACGGTAGGTGCCGTGGGTGCTGTAGTATCAATCACCACTGTGCCAGTATTTGTACCCACATTACCGTCAGGATCCGTGGCGGTTACGGTGGCTGTATAAGTACCTTCGGCGAGCGCGGCTACTGCGTCGTCAGCCAGCGTCCAGGTGCCATTTTCATTGTTGGTGGCGGTGTAGTCATTCCCGTTGATGGTAACGACTACCGTAGCGGTATCATCGTCCACTGTGCCTGTCAGCGCTGGCGTTGTGTCATTAGTGGTTAAGTCATTGAAGGCAACGATTGGAGCCACTGCGTCAACGGTATCAGAGGCGGGGTTACTGATATTGCCAGCTTGATCAGTTGCCGTGACAGTGACTACAACGCCATCAGCGAGTGGGGTATCTGGCGTAACGCTCCAGTTGCCATCGCCATCAGCGACCATGGTGAAGTCAGGCGTGCCGTCGCCGTCCACATCTACATTTACGGTTGCGCCAGCCTCTGCGGTGCCGGTAATTTCAGTGCCGTTGCCCGCATCCACAGTGGGGGCTGTAGGTGCAGTGGTATCAATCACCACTGTGCCAGTATTTGTACCCACATTACCGTCAGGGTCGGTTGCCGTAACCGTTGCGGTATAGCTGCCTTCGGCGAGCGCGGCTACCGCATCGTCAGCCAGCGTCCAGGTACCATTTTCATTGTTGGTGGCGGTGTAACTTATACCGTTGATGGTAACGACTACCGTAGCGGTATCATCGTCCACTGTGCCTGTCAGTGCAGGGGTAGTATCGTTGGTGGTTAGATCGCTTATACCAACCACAGGTGCCACTGCGTCTACCGTGTCAGAGGCGGGGTTACTAATATTGCCCGCGGCATCTGTGGCAGTTGCTGAAACTACAACGCCATCTGCCAATGGGATATCTGGCGTAACGCTCCAGTTGCCATCGCCATCGGCGACAACGGTGAAGTCAGGCGTGCCGTCGCCGTCTACATCGACATTTACAGTAGCGCCTGCTTCAGCTGTGCCTGTGATCTCAGTGCCGTTACCTGCATCAACAGTGGGGGCTGTTGGTGCTGTAGTATCAATAATGCCGCCATTTTCGTTTGCGGTTGCGGTATTGCCGGCACCATCGGTCGCAGTAGCGGTAACGGAATAATTACCTTCAGACAAGGCTGCTGGCACATCAACAGTGAAGGTTCCGTTGGCTTGAACGGTTGCATCGAAGGTTTGCGTGTTGCCCGCATTGTCCGTAACGCTGATGGATACCGTACTACCTGGTGCAATATCCGTCGTCCCAGAAATCGTGGGTGTTGTGTCATTTCCTGTTCCAAGCGCGTCCAAGGTAAGGTTTGGCACCGCCGTATTAATAGTACCGCTGGTGGTATCAGACGCTGAGTTTCCAGCGGCATCGGTGACATTAGCGGTAACATCGAAGTTACCGTCAGCCATGGCATTGGGAACGTCTGCGCTGAAATTACCGTTGCTGTCGACAATAGCCGTAAATGTCTGCTCTGCTCCTGCGCTGTCAGTAACGGTAATGGTCACTGAACTTCCGGGGCTTAAATCGGTGCTGCCGGTAATGGTTGGCGTGGTGTCGTTACCTGTGCCTTGTGCATCTAGGGTGATAGTTGGTGCAGTAGTATCTACGCTGCCGTTTGTTTCAGTGGCGGTGCTTTGGTTGCCAGCGGGGTCTTGGGCAACCGCCGTGACGGTATAGCCGCCTTCAGCCATAGCGTTTGGTACATCGGCCGAAAAACTGCCATCTATCTGAACAGTGGCATCGAAGGTCTGGCTTACACCTGCGTTATCGGTAACCGTGATGGTTACCGTAGCACCTTCAGGCAGGTCAGTATTGCCTGATATGGTCGGCGTTGTATCGCTATCTGGGGCCAGTGTATCTATCGATAGTACAGGTGCTGTAGTATCAATAATGCCCGTATTATCTACGGCAGTGGTGCTGTTGTTTGCTTCATCTGTGGCTGTAGCCTCAACGCTGTAAGGCCCTTCGGCAAGCGGTGAAGGTACATCCACGGTAAAGTTTCCGTTTGCATCAACAGTGGCAGTAATCGTTTGCGCATTCCCTGCGTTGTCAGTGACGACAAGGATAACGTCGCTACCTTCTGGAAGGTTGGTGGTGCCAGATAGCGTAGGCGTAGTGTCGTTACCTTCTTCTAGCGGCGTTATGGTTAATGACGGCGCTGTGGTATCTATGACGCCTGTGTCACTGGCTGACGCCGTGTTACCCGCATTATCACTGATTGTTGCAGTTACCGTAACGTCACCCTCGGCGAGTGCGGTACCTGGCGCTATAGAGAAGGTTTCGTCTGACTGCACAATAGCACTTAACGTTTGTACATCACCTGCGCTGTCGGTCACTGTCACGGTAACTACCGACCCAGCTGGCTCGTCAGTGGTACCAGTAATAAGTGGTGTTGTGTCATTGGTTGTGTCTGCGACATCTACCGTTAGTAACGGTGAAACGGTGTCGATAATACCTGCTTCGCTATCTGTTGCACTATTGCCTGCATCATCTGTTGCAGTGACAGACACGGTGAAGCTACCTTCAGCCATTGCCGCTGGCACATCTACTGAGAATATACCGCCTGCAGCAACAATCGCTGAAAAGACTTGGGTATTTCCTGCGCTATCGACCACGGTTAGCTGTACCGTTGAACCTTCCGGTAAATTTGAAGTGCCCGTAATGGTAGGCGTTGCATCGTTCACACTATCGATTTCATCCAGTGTGACCACTGGCGATAGTGTATCGATAACACCTGTCTCAGTATCCGATGCCGTATTGCCAGCGCCATCAATTACCGTGGCTTCAACCGTATAATTTCCATCAGCGAGTGTAGCAGGCACTTCTACACTGAAGGTACCATCAGATTGAACCGTTGCCGATAACGTTTGTGCGTTACCCGCGCTATCGGTCACCGTGATAGATACGGTGCTTCCTTGCGGCTGGTCTGTGACCCCTGTAATAAGCGGTGTTGCATCGTTTCCTATTCCTGGGTCAGCGACGTCCACCGTAGGTGATGTGGTATCAATAACGCCGCCGGTTTCGGAGTCTGAGCCGGTATTGCCATCAGCATCTGTCACCTCTGCTTGCACTGTGTAACTGCCTTCGGCTAAATCGGAAGGAACATTTGCACTGAATGAACCGTCGTTTTGTACGGCAGCAGTAAAGGTTTGCACTGCACCTGCACTGTCAGTCACTGTTATCGTAACCGTGCTGCCAACAGGCGCGTTAGTGTTGCCCGAAATAAGAGGCGTTGCATCGTTGGTTTGACCAAGCGTATCTAGAGTGATAGTTGGGGCATTGGTGTTTATATTGCCGCTGTCACTCACTGTTGTGCTGTTTCCTGCAGCATCTGTGGCACTCACATCAACGCTATAGTTTCCATCAGCAAGTGCATCAGGCACTTCAACCGAGAAAGCGCCATCCGCATTGACTGTGGCAGTCAGGGTTTGCACATTACCACCCGCGTCGGTAACCACTAAAGTAACCGATGTACCTTCAGGTAAGTCCGTGGTACCGCTAAGTAGGGGCGTATTATCGTTGCCACTGGCTACCGGATCTAAGTTAATGGCTGGTGGTGTCGTATCCACAGTACCGTTACCATCGGCGATGATAGATTGGTTTCCAGCGTTGTCGGTCGCTGTGACCTCAACTAAATAATCACCTTCTGCTAAGTCGGCGGGGACATCAGCTCTATAACCTCCACCAGCTTGTACCGTTGCGGTGAAGCTCTGGGTATTACCTTCGCTATCAGTAACGCTAATGCTAACCGTATCCCCTGGAGCGAGATCGGTGGTACCTGAAATAGTAGGCGTTGCATCGTTAGTGATATTTTGCGCATCTATTGTTAATGTGGGGGCCGCTGTATCTACATTACCATTATTGTCTGCGACCGTTGCTGAGTTACCTGCGTCGTCAGTCGCAGAGACGCTAACACTGTATGCGCCTTCAGCTAAATCTGCGGGTACATCAGCAGTATACGTACCGTCTCCTTGTACTGTCGCAGTGAAGGTTTGGGTGTTACCGCCACTATCAGTAACGCTAATGCTAACCGTATCCCCTGGAGCGAGATCGGTGGTACCTGAAATAGTAGGCGTTGCATCGTTAGTTAAACCCTGCGCATCAATCGTTAATACGGGGTCGGTAGTATCGATATTACCACCGTTTTCAGTAACGGCGGCACTGTTGCCAGCGCCATATGTTGCCGTTGCCGTAACAGTATAATCGCCTTCAGGTAATGCCACAGGCACGTCAACAGAGAAGCTTCCGCCAGGTTGAACCGTAGCATTAAAGCTTTGCGTATTGCCCGCACTATCTGTCACCGTAATCGATACCGTACTTCCCGGCGCTAAATCGGTAGTGCCAGAAATAGTCGGCGTGGTGTCGTTACCTGAAGCAAGAGGATCAAGCGATAAACTAGGTGCTGCTGAGTTTATTTCTCCATTGATGGTATCTGTGGTTGTATTGCCCGCTGTATCAGTAGCGGTCGCCGTTACATCAAAATTACCGTCGGCAACAGGGGCGGGGACATCTGCGCTAAAGTCGCCATTAGCATCAACCGTAGCCGTAAAGGTTTGCTGTGAACCTGTGCTGTCGGTAACCGTTATTGAAACCGCGCTACCGGCAGTTAGGTCGGTACTACCACTGATGGTTGGCGTGTTATCGTTGCTAGTGCCTTGTGGATCTAGTGTGATTAGTGGTGCAGTAGTATCCACACTGCCGCCGTTTTCTGTGTCAGAGCCTTCATTGCCCGCTGTATCTTGCGCCGTCGCCGTGACCGTATAGTCACCCTCAGCCAATGGTTCTGGTACATTAGCCGAGAAGCTGCCGTCAGTTTGTACTGTTGCTGCAAAGGTTTGCGTATTGCCTGCACTGTCTGTGACGGTCAATGTAATGATAGACCCCGCAGGTAAGTCGGCCGTACCAGTGATGGTCGGCGTGGTATTATTTTCAGGCGTTAGCTCATCAAGGGTTAATTCGGGAGCGGTGGTGTCGATAACGCCTGTGTTATCGTTTATTGTAGTCCTGTTGCCCGCTTCATCAGTGGCAATGGCTTCAACGGTGTAGCCACCTTCAGGAAGTGGGTCAGTAACATCAATAGAGAAGTTTCCACTGGCGTCTACCGTAGCGTTAAGCGTTTGAATGTTGCCCGTACTGTCGGTGACAAATAGAGTCACTACGCTGCCTTCAGCTAAATCTGTCGTTCCTGTAAGCGTAGGCGTGGTGTCGTTACCTTCTCCTTGAGGCGTTAGCGTTAACGAAGGTGCCGTTGTATCGATAGTGCCTGTCTCATTCGCCGCTGCACTATTACCTGCTTCATCGGTGGCTGTTGCCGTTACATCGTAATCACCTTCTGCAAGTGCCTCGGGAACGTCTACCGTGAAATTGCCGTTTGCATCAACAAGGGCGGTAAAGGTTTGGGTATTCCCCGCGCTGTCTGTGACAGAGATAGACACCACCTCACCTTGGGCCAGATCTGTGCTGCCTGTTATAGTCGGTGTGTTATCGTTATCAGAGCCTAGTGCATCAAGTGAAATAACTGGTGCAACGGTATCTACCGCGCCATTGTTGTCGCTTACCGTGGCGCTGTTTCCGTTCTCATCTGTGGCGGTAGCGGACACTGTATACTCGCCTTCTGCAAGGGAAGTAGGAACATCAGCGGTGAAATTGCCGTTGCCATCAACGAGGGCGGTGAAGTTTTGAACGTTACCTTCACTATCAGTTACCGTTAACGTGACGGTAGCACCAGTTGGAAGGTCAGTCGTCCCCGAAATGGTAGGCGTAGCGTCGCTAATTGTGCCTTGCGCGTCTAGTGTAAGCGATGGCGCGCTGGTATCTAAGGTTCCAGTGTCTGTGGTACTTGTAGTATTGCCAGCGTCATCAGTGGCGCTAACGGTAACGGTATAGCTTCCGTCTACCATGTCGTTTGGAACGTCGGCGCTGAAGTTACCGTTTATATCGACCGTGGCATTGAACGTTTGGCTGTTGCCTGCGCTATCGGTCACTGTGATCGCAATGGTACTTCCTGGGGCTAAGTCCGTATTACCTGACACGGTTGGCGTTGCATCATTACCCGTACCTTGAGGATCTAGGTTGAGTACGGGAGCCGTGGTATCTATGTTGCCGCCCGCTTCCGTTTCTGTAGTGGTGTTGCCAGCTTCGTCAGTGGCGGTAACGTCTACCGTGTAGTCGCCCTCTGGCAGTGGAGACAATACGTCGGTGGCGAAATTACCGTCTGCATCAACAAGCGCATTAATGGTTTGTGTATCACCATTACTGTCGGTCACGGTAATAACCACAATAGCGCCTTCAGGTAAATCCGTGCTACCTGAAATCGTCGGTGTAGTGTCATTGCCTGAATCTAATGGATTGATACTAATAACAGGCGCTTGTGTATCCACGTTGCCGCCTGTTTCATTTGCGGTAGCTGAGTTGCCTTGGGCATCAGTTACCGTAGCCGAAACGGTGAAATCTCCTTCGCTAAGCGCACTAGGCACATCTGCGCTGAATGTACCGTCGTTTTGAACTGCCGCTTGGAAGCTCTGTGAGTTACCGTTTGCATCGACAACCGTGATGGTAACGAGTGTGCCAGGCGCAACGTCTGTTGTCCCTGAAATTGTTGGCGTCTCATCACTGGTTGAGCCTTGGGCATCAAGGGTTAGTAGCGGTGCTTCACTGTCTACATTGCCTGTGGTATCAACAATAGCTGTATTACCTGCACTGTCGGTTGCAGTAGCGCTAACCGTAAAGTCACCATCTTCAAGTGCGTTTGGTACGTCAACGCTAAAGTTTCCATTTGCATCGACAAGCGCATTTACCGTTTGAGAATTCCCCGCACTGTCGGTCACGACCAAGGTTACCGTGCTACCTTCAGGAAGATCAGTGGTGCCTGAAAGGGTTGGGGTGGTATCACCTGTACTTCCCGGGTTATCTAGTGTTAAAGATGGCGCGGTGGTATCGATAGTTCCACCATTATCAGAAACGGTTGTGGTATTTCCATCACCGTCGGTGGCGGTAGCGGTTACCGTGTAAGGGCCGTCTGCAAGCGGTGTTGTCACCTCGGCATTGAAGGTACCATCTGCGCCCACTGTCGCTTCAATGGTTTGCGTGTTACCCGCGTTGTCAGTCACAGTAAGTGTTACTGTGCTGCCTTCGGGCAAACTCGTAGTACCAGAAAGCGCTGGCGTGCTGTCGTTGGTTTCACCCTGTGCGTCAATCGTTAATGCAGGCGCATTAGTATTAATGTTGCCTGTTTCATTGGCAGATGCTTCATTGCCCGCTTCATCTTGTGCTGTAGCAGTGACGGTAAAGTCACCGTCTGCAAGCGCCTGTGGAACCTCTACCGTGAAGTTACCGTTTGCATCCACTAGCGTATTAATGGTTTGGGCGTTACCTGCGCTATCAACAATCGTTAGCGACACAACACTCCCTTCAGCTAAATCGCTAGTTCCGGATAGGGTCGGAGTTGCATCGTTGCCTGAACCAATAGGGTCGAGAGCAAGAGATGGCGCAGTGTTATCAATGCTCCCACCGGTTTCTGTGGTGCTTGCTGTATTGCCGTTTTCATCGGTTGCTGTCGCTGTAACACTATAGTCACCTTCAGCCAAAGCACTTGGCACTTCAGCACTGAAGTTGCCGTTTTCATCTACGGTTGTTTCAAAAGTTTGTTGATTGCCCAAGCTATCGGTCACCACAATGGTTACCGTGCTACCTTGGGGTAAATCAGTGGTGCCGCTTAATGTTGGTGTAGCATCATTACTCACATCTAGTGGGTCTAGCGTTAAACTAGGTGCAGCGGTATCAATGTTACCTTGTTCCGACGCTGTATCTTGGTTACCAGCGTCGTCGGTTACCGTAGCAGTAACCGTAAAGTTACCGTCAGCAAGGTCTGCTGGCACGTCTACTGAGAAAGTTCCGTCGTTTGCGACAATTGCCTCAAAAGTTTGTGTGTTGCCAGCGCTATCAGTTACGACTATCGAAACCGTGCTACCCGGTGCTTGATCGGTGTTACCTGAGATAGTTGGCGTGGCATCGTTAGTACTGCCTTGAGCGTCTAAGTTAACTAGGGGCGACGTTATATCAATATTTCCGCCAGTTTCTGTGGCAGTAGCGGTATTACCGCTGGCATCGGTTGCAGTGGCTGTGACGCTGTATTCGCCTTCTGCCAGTGGGTTTGGTACATCCACGCTGAAATTGCCTGAACCGTCGACGGTGGCGGTGAAGGTTTGTGTGTTACCTAGTGCATCGGTTACAGAGAGTGTGACAGTGCTGCCAGTGGGTAAATCGGTAGTACCAGAAATAGTAGGCGTTGTGTCGTTGTCATCGCCTAAAGGATTCAGAGTTAGGCTTGGCGCATTACTGTCCACAGTGCCACTTTGAGACGCTGACGCACTATTGTCAGCTACGTCTGTGACGGTTGCTTCAACGGTATAGTCGCCGTCGGCGAGTTCAGCAGGAACGTCTGCGCTAAATTCACCGTTGGCATCCACCGTTGCGGTGAATGTTTGACTATTACCTGCGCTGTCGGTAACGGTTAGCGTAACGGTACTTCCTGCTTCCAAATCAGTAGAGCCACTTACCGTCGGCGTTGCATCGTTGCCAGCTCCAAGCGGGTCAAGCGCAATGGTGGGCGCTTGTGTATCTATGTTGCCGCCATTCTCAGTTACGGTTGCCGTGTTGCCCGCATCATCTGTCGCACTTGCTTCTACCGTATATTCGCCTTCGGTTAGTGGTATGGTGACGTCAACGTTAAAGTTACCATCGTTATCAACAACCGCTTCAAGCGTTTGCGTGTTTCCGGCGCTGTCGGTGACCACCACAGACACCGTTGAACCTGGCGCTAAATCAGTAGAACCTGAAATAGTCGGTGTGGTGTCATTGCCGTCCGTTTGCGGGTTAATCGACAGAGTGGGGGCCGTAGTATCAATATTCCCACCGTTCTCTGTTACTGTAGTCGTGTTACCTGCTTCATCGGTTGCTTCTACCGTTACTTCGTAATCACCTTCAGGCAGGGCTACTTCAACATCCACAGCAAAATTGCCATTTTCATCAATAGTGGCAGTAAGAGCTTGTTCATTACCTTGGCTATCCACAATGGTAATGACCACTTCACTCCCCTCTGGTAAATCAGACGAACCTGATATAGTGGGGGTTGTATCATTACCGGTGGTTTGCGGGTCTACAGTAATGATTGGAGGCGTAGTATCAAGCACGGTTGTTGTGCCAACGGTTGAGCTATTGCCATCACTATCTGTCACCGTCACTTCTATTTCATATTCGCCTTCTTCACTACCGGCTGGAAAATCAACGTTAAAGTTACCATTTTCGTCAGTTGTGGCTGTGATAGTTTGGCTGTTGCCGTCGCTGTCTGTAATAACAACAACAACCTCAGAATTAGGCGCGTCGCTAGAGCCGCCAATACCTTCACTACCGTTCGTCGGCGACCCCGTTTCAATAACAACCGTTGGGGCTTCGGAATTGATAACCGCGTCGATGGTAGTGGATGATGTATTTCCAGCTTCATCGGTAACTGTAGCCGTTACTGTAAAGTCTCCGTTTGCGAGTGCTTGTGGGACCTCTGCGCTGAAACTGCCATCTTCTTGAACGATTGCGGTAATTGACTGTGTGCTGCCATCGCTATGAATAATAGCTAACGTGACCTCCGAACCCGGTTCAGCATCGGTATCGCCGTTAATAACAGGCGTTTCATCGTTAGTAGAGCCGATAGGATCAAGGATAATGATTGGCGCAGTTGTGTCTACTTCACCTGTGACTGTCGTTGTTGAGCTATTACCGGCTGGATTGGTTACAGTAACATTTACGGTATACTCACCTTCACTGAGTTCTGCGGGCACATCTTCATTAAAGGTACCGTCTGCACCTACCGTTGTGGTAATCGTTTGTTCATTACCTTCACTGTCGGTGACAACAATGATGACCTCACTACCAGGAGGGGCATCGGTTTCACCAGATACATTTGGTGTAGTGTCGTTCGTTGGCGCGGGTTGATTTACCGTAGTTGACGGACTGGTAGAGTCATAATCACCGCTTGTCTCGGCTTGTGCGGTATTGCCAGCGCCATCAGTAACTTCAGCGGTTACGTTGTAGGTGCCTTCGGCTACAGCGTCAGGTACTTCTACGCTAAATGTACCGTCAGCAGCTACCGTGGTGGTAAAGGTCTGCGTGACTCCCGCACTATCTGTCACCGTAAAGGTGATTGTGCTGCCTGGTACTGCATTCGTTAAACCAGAAAGTGTTGGCGTAGCATCACCGTTTATACCAGGGTCGTTTAGTGAGATCGTAGGTGCAGTAACGTCGATAGTGCCTTGCGCTTCGGTGCTTGCAGTATTACCTGCGTCGTCTGTCACACTGGCGTTAACGGTGAACTCGCCTTCGGCCAATTCTGCCGGCACATCCACACTGTAAGTACCATCTGCCTGCACAATAGCAGCCACGGTTTGCGTATTGCCTGCGCTATCGGTAATGGTAAGGGTAACGGTACTGCCCGGCGTCGCGTCAGTAGTCCCTGATAAGGTTGGTGTAGTGTCGTTACCTGTCGCTACGGTGTCGATAGTGATCGAAGGCGCAGTGGTATCAATTTCGCCTGTTGTATCAGCGGTTGCTGTATTGCCCGCCTCGTCGGTCACGCTGGCATTAACCGTAAATTCACCTTCGGCCAATTCAGCCGGTACGTCTGCACTGTAAGTTCCGTCAGCCTGCACAATGGCGGTCACCGTTTGCGTGTTGCCAGCGCTGTCGGTAATGGTAAGCGTAACGGTACTGCCCGGTGTGGCATCGGTGGTACCTGAAAGAGTAGGCGTGGTGTCGTTATCCGAACCTGGCGCATTGATAGTGATTGAAGGCGCAGTGGTATCAATTTCGCCTGTTGTATCAGCGGTTGCTGTATTGCCCGCCTCGTCGGTCACGCTGGCATTAACCGTAAATTCACCTTCAGCCAATTCAGCCGGTACGTCTGCACTGTAAGATCCGTCAGCCTGCACAATGGCAGTCACGGTTTGCGTGTTGCCCGCGCTGTCGGAAATGGTAAGCGTAACGTTACTGCCAGGCGTTGCGTCAGTGGTACCGGTAAGGGTTGGCGTGGTGTCGTTATCCGAACCTGGCGCATTGATAGTGATTGTAGGCGCGGTAGCATCAATGGTACCGGTCGTCGTGTCGCTTGCGGTGTTGCCCGCGGCATCAGTCACATTGGCATCTACGGTGAAGTCGCCATCAGCCAGTGCTTCTGGCACATCAACGGTAAAGCTACCATCATTCTCGACTAAAGCGGTGAGCGTTTGTACGTTACCCGCACTGTCGGTGATGGTAAGGATTACTGTAGAACCGGTATCGGCAGTGGTAGTTCCTGTGATAACGGGTGTATTGTCATTCGATAAGGCAAGCGTATCTAACTGTATCTCAATATCTGTGGCGAGGTCTCCACCATCAGAAAATTCACTGTTGTTGTCTACTGAAGTATTGTTCGCTGAAGCAGGTTCATAGTCGAAAGAAACGGGATCAACAGATTCGCTAATTCTATCTACTCGAACAAAATCGCTGCCACCATCAGCTCCAGTGCCACCGTCTAAACCTGCCGCCGTAGATTCTAATGATTCTAAAATGTCATCATCGCCTGCTAGGGCTTCCAGAAAGTCTTGATCTAAGCTTTCATCTTCGCCAGCATCTGCAAGCAAGGTACTGAGGTCATCGACACTGTCGTCGAATAACGCGAATTCATCGTCGCTATTCGCATTGGTGAAATCAAGCTGAAGGGGAAAGGTGACGTTCTGGCCCGAGGGAATAGTATGAAGCGTGCCGTCTACACTTACAACAACGGTACTGTCATCTGCAACAAGAATAGCATCACCCTCGTTGACGATAGTGCCAACTTCAAGAGGGGCGGACACGTTTGACTCGGCAGCACTGAGGGTGGCGTCGCCATTCACTTCAATAATAATTACATCGGCCATAAAACACCTATTTAAAAAATCTATTTAAAAAATCTATTTAAAAGGCTAGTTCATCACTTCAAAACCGTTACCGGACCATAGTACGGGTAGGCTTTATACTTTCGTTGTGTCCCTTTAATTGCATCCTTCTACCTTTAATATTTTCAGATAAAAAGGAATAAATCGTTTTGCGAAAGTCACTTTCTACGACTACTTTTTGTTGTATTGGCAGGCATAAATGTCGCAGAAGTCGTTTTATTAGGAGTTTTATGAGCAGCATTAGGAAGGTAGTATTAGGTGCGGGTTTTATTTTTTATTGTGGCGTAGCTGATGCACAGCAGTACGCCGTTGATACGACAACAACTGAGGCTACACTAAAAGACTATATTCAAAAGGTGGTGAATGCTAACCCTGAAGTTCAGGCTAGTTTTCGCCAGCTTCAATTGGCCATTTCTGATGTGGATATTGCACGTTCTGGCTATAGGCCATCGGTGGACATCGCTGCGTCGAGTGCTTACACCACGCGTAATTACGGTCTTGATCAAGAATATGTGGGGCATACCGCAGAGATTTCTGTTACTCAAATGCTTTATGATGGCTTTTTAACAAGCAGCCAAGTAAAACGTTTTAAACAGGCGCAAGTAGTACGCTATTTTGAGCTACTTGGTGAAGTTGAACAAAAGTCCCTTGAAACCGCTTTGGCCTACATGGATGTGCAATTATTTAGAGAGTTACTCTCACTTGCTGAGCAAAATTTAATTACTCATGTGGACGTTTTCAAGCAAATAGAAGAAAGCGTCGAAGCAGGGGTTGGGCGCCGTGCCGATTTAGAGCAAATCAGTGGTCGCTTGTCGCTTGCAGAGTCTAATGTGCTGACTGAACTTTCTAATTTGCATGACGTTACTGCTCGATTTCTTCGCCTCGTGGGGGAAAAGCCAGCAGAACAATTGGCCTCTGTTTCTATTGATGGCTACGCCATGGAAGATTTATCCAGCGACATTGAGCAAACACTCCTAAATGCGTATCAAACAAATCCAAGTTTCAATGCGGCAATTTACAATATTGACGCACAAAAGTTTGCTGTAGACTCGGCAAAGAGCCGTTACCATCCGCTAGTGAATTTAACGGCGAGTTATGGTGCACAAACGCGCGATGAGGCAGCCCTTAACAACACGATCAGTGAAGCCAACATAGGCGTAAATGTTACCTATAATCTGTACAATGGTGGCGCAGATCGTGCTGCTATTCGACAAGCGTTATCTCAGGTAGATTTAGCCAGAGATTTACGTGACAAAGCCTGTATTGATATGCGCCAAACCATACAGATCGCGAAAAATGATATTGAGAACGTGTCTGAACAACTTCCCTCGTTAAATGCGCATCGGTTGTCTTCAAGCCGTGTTAAGTCAGCCTATATGGATCAATTTACTATTGGGGAGCGTTCACTCCTTGATTTGCTCGATTCCGAAAATGAGTATTATGAATCCAGTCGAGCCTATGTAGAGGCGCAGTTTACCTTAGAAAAAGCAAAAGTAAGACTGCTAGCCGCAAAAGGAAAGCTGGCTCAATCTCTCGGTGTCACAAAAGATGGCGTGCCTGATGTCATGGAAATGGCAGAACAAGAAATTCAGTATGATCCTGCCCATGTCTGCCCAGCAGTTCGCACGTCGTTAGTGGACGATCGAAACATTCTAAAACGAGACTCTGATTTAGATGGCATTATCGATTTGTGGGACGATTGCGTTAACTCATCACCTGGCGCCTTGGTTGACGATTTTGGTTGTGAAGCTTCGCAACCTGCTCCTAGCGCGGCAGATTATACATTGGAAGATGCCGAGGTGGTTGAAACCTTTAAGGTGAATATAGAGTTCGCCTCTAATTCCTCTGAAATATTACCGAATTACCAAGATGCCTTAACGAGTGTGATCGATGCGCTAGAAGCAGACGAACACACAGGGGTAATTATTCATGGACACGCTTCATTAGATGGTGATGCGGCCTACAATCAGAAACTGTCAGAAGCAAGAGCAAACGCGGTTGCGACTATGCTGATGCAAATGACAGATATTGATAATAGGCGCATAACTGCTGTGGGGTATGGAGAAACACGCCCGCTATTGAACGAAGAGTCTGACACGGCTAATGCGAGAAATCGCCGTATTGAAGCAGCCATTATTCAACTTCCCGTTGCTAGCTCGTTCAATTAATAAGGCGTTTTATGTCCCCAGATTTTGAGGAGAACAAGAACCTCGCGTATCTAGAACAGCAAGGTGGTGTGTTGATGGATTGTCTTATCACAATCTGTCAGAGCCACAATTTACAGGTTTCGCGGGTAAGTTTACTAAGTGGATTGCCTTTAGATGACGGCGCTCTGTCACCTTCAGGGTTTGAAAGAGCAGCGAAACGGGCCGGATTAGCGAGTCGTACGGTCAAGCGTGATTTAGAGGAAATCAATAGCGCGCTTTTACCCGCGGTGCTTATTTTGAAAGGCAAGCAGGCATGCGTGCTTCACGACTTCGACGGCAGGCAGGCAAAGGTTTCCTATCCTGAACTTGAGTCTGCTGCGGTTAGTGTGAGTGCCGATGACTTAAGGGCACAACATACCGGATATGTTATTTTTGCTCGGCCCACGATGGATACGTCACTCAATGCCAGTGAAATTAACAAGGCCTCGGTAGGGCACTGGCTTTGGTCGTCTATTCATTCTGCTAAGGGCTTGTATCGTGACGTTATTGTCGCGTCAATTTTCATCAGCTTACTGTCCATTGCCTTACCCTTATTTGTCATGAATGTGTATGACAGGGTTGTTCCCAATGCTGCCATGGAAACCCTTTGGGCGTTAGCGATAGGGGTACTGTTTGTATTAGCCGCAGATTTATTATTAAGAATGTTGCGTCAGTACTTTGTGGAGCTCGCGGCAAGTCGGCTAGATGTCACGCTCAGTGCCAAAATAATGGAAAAAGTCCTTTCTATAGATTTAGTGAATCGGCCGGCAAAAAGCGGTGCATTCATCAATAGTTTGCAATCGTTCGAGAGCATTCGTCAGTTCTTTGGCTCGTTAACGTTAGTGGCGTTAGTGGATTTACCGTTCGCATTTATCTTTGTGGTGATTATCGCCATGATTGATTTTTATCTTATCATTCCCATTCTCTTGGGCGCGTCGGCTCTCTTAATTTATGCGCTTAAGGCGCAAAAACTGATGCGCAGTTTATCTGATGAATCTATGGAGATAAGCTCTCGCAAGAGTTCATTAGTGACTGAAAGTGTGATGGGGCTTGAAGATGTAAAAGCCTTTGGTTATCAAAGCAAAACCCAAGCGCTTTGGGAGAAGCAAACTATCTTTTTAGCCAAGGTAAATGCCAAGCTTCGCCTAGTCTCTATGTCGGTGAATAATGCAGCGCTGTGGATTCAGCAAAGTGTTGGTGTGGTTATTATTCTCACCGGTGTTTACCTTATTCTCGATGGTGCCATCACCCAAGGTGGCTTGATTGCAGCGTATCTACTATCAAGTCGTGCCATGGGACCCATTTCCCAAGCTGCTGGACTTCTCGCACAATACCACCATGCAGAAACCGCGAAAAACTCCCTCGACGATATTATGTCACTCACTAGCGAAAGTGGCGGTGATAAAGTCCGAAAGAATAGCGGTGAGCTGAAAGGGAATATCACGTTCAAGCAACTGTGTTTTCGTTACCCGGATGACAATGTGCTGGCGCTTAAAGATATTAATTTCAGCATTAAAAAGGGGGAGCGCGTTGCTATTTTAGGCAAAAATGGGTGTGGTAAATCCACGCTTAATCGAATGCTCATGGCGTTATATAAGCCTGAGTCTGGGCAAATTCTTTTAGATGGAATCGAAATACAGCAATACGATCCTATTCTTTTACGTAAAAACATGGGCTATGTCCCCCAAGATGTCAGCTTGTTCTCAGGCTCTTTGAGAGACAACATTGTACCGCCAGGTTTAAACATTGATGAAGAACGCCTTTGGGAGGTCGCTAAGCAGTGTGGTTTAGCGCAGTTAATTAATAACAGTTCAGATGGCTATAACTTGCATGTGGGGGAACGGGGAAAGTTTCTCTCTGGCGGTCAGCGACAAGCGGTGGCATTAGCACGCGCTTTGGTGCATTCCCCTGCTATTTATATTATGGATGAGCCAACATCTGCGATGGACTCTGCCATTGAAGGCCATGTGAAAGCCTCAATAGCAGAATCGGTCAAGGGGAAAACCTTCATTTTAAATACCCATAGAATGACGCTTTTAGACTTGGTTGAACGGGTTATTGTTATTGAAAACGGTAAGGTCATTGCCGACGGTAAAAAAGAAGAGGTGTTACCTCAATTTAAACCAGCAGCCATGCAGCGGAGGGCAAAATAATGTTCTCTCGTTGGAATAAGCAAATTGCGCTGCAAAAACTGGTTCGCAATTGGCTTGCCCCACCGGCGGGCCAAGATTGGGTGCTAGAAGCAGAATGGGCGCGCATCATGCAAACCCCTGTCAAAGCACGAGGTTTACTCTATTGTGTTGTTGGGGTTTTGTTTTTACTTGTCGTGTGGGCGTATTTTGCCGAAATTGACGAGGTCGCCAAGGGCGACGGCAAGGTCATTCCTTCACAACAGTTACAAGTTTTGCAGTCTTATGATGGTGGGATTGTGCAGGATATTTTGGTCTCTGAAGGGCAGCAGGTTAAGCGCGGACAAGTTTTATTGCGGGTGGATCCTACTCGTTATATATCTAGCCTTGAAGAAAACACCACGCAGTTTGGGGCGTTAGCGGCGAAGGTGCAACGCCTGCGCGCATTAACCCAGGGGAGTAATCTGCGGTTTGAAGAATCACTCGCAGAGCAAGCGCCAAACATCGTTGAAAACGAGCGTAAGCTTTACAACTCAAACCTGGCTGAGTTAGATGAAGTGGCGGCAGGGTCGGACAGTCGAATTTTACAACGCCAGCAAGACGTTCAAGAAGAGCGCGCAAACTTATCTCAATATCAAAGTGTTCTTGAATTATCAAAAAAGGAACTGGCAGTTACCAAGCCTCTTCTTGCATCGGGCGCAGTGTCAGAAATAGAAATACTGCGGCTGGAGCGCCAAATTATTGAGTTGGAAGGGTCTATCGCCAAGTCAAAAGTCGCTATTGAGCGTGGACTATCGGCTATCGAAGAAGAGGTCATTAAAAAAGAAGAAAGCCGTCTTCGTCTTATCAACAAATGGAATCAAGAGCTCACCGATGCGGTGGGTGAAATGGCCACGCTTCAACAATCTCAAACCAGTCTTGAAGATGTTGTTTCTCAAGCTGAACTGCGTTCGCCCATCAATGGCACAGTTCAGCGGTTACTGATTAATACGGTGGGAGGCGTTATTACCCCTGGCAGCGCAGTGGTTGAGTTAATTCCCCAGGACGATCAATTAATTGTGGAAGCGAAAGTATCACCCAAAGATATCGCATTTATTCGTGAAGGGCAGCCCGCCATTTTAAAGTTTAGCGCCTACGATTTTACCATTTATGGTGGTATGTCTGCTGAAGTGCAACACATTAGTGCTGATGCCATCACCAACGAAAAAGATGAAACCTACTACTTGGTGCGACTAGAAACGAAGCGCAGCATTGCCGATGAAGGCTTAGAAATTTTGCCTGGTATGATCGTACAAGTTGATATCCTTACTGGAAAGAAAACAGTTTTAAACTATATTTTGTCTCCGCTTTCCAACGTCACGTCTTCAGCATTAAGGGAACGATAAATGAAGCATTTCTTAATAGGGCCTACCGAACAAAATATATCGTCTCATTCCTCAGACTGGGTCATGTGTCAGCGTATTCAAGATGTTCACGCAACGCAAGGCGACATGATTTGGATTAGCACGCAGATTAACGAATGGAAACTAGCGCTTAACCAACTTCGAGAAAAAACGTCAAATTTAGTATTAATGACCTATCGTTACCATCGCCCAGAAATGCAAACCGCACTTCTTCTGGGGGCTAGAGCATACTGCCACGCGCTAAGTAGTGCGTCGTTACTAGAGTCGGTTAAACGGGTACTAGGAGAAGGAGGCTTGTGGCTACCTAGTGAAATGTACGCCACAACACTTTCAGGCGTTTCTAAAACACTGAGCATACATTCGGAAAACGTCCCTTTAGACACGCTGACAGCCCGGGAAAGAGATACCCTAAATGGTATTTTGAGCGGGTTGAGCAACAAAGAAATAGCGCGTCAATTGGCAATTTCTGAGCGCACAGTAAAGGAACATGTGGGTACACTATTAAATAAGATGGAGGCCAAAGATAGAATTGGCCTCTTACTGAAGTTAGGGGAGTTTAGTCATCTAAAAGATGTTCTATAATTTCAATGTGAGACACTACGCCGTCGATCCCCAATTCCACGAATAATTCTTGTGTATCTGAGCGCTTAATACCGTCCACATAAACCTTGATACCAAAGGTGTGAGCAAGCGAACAAAAGCCTCTAAGAAAGGCATGGTTGGCAGAGTTTTCGTCAATGTCAGCCATGAAAGCGGAATCGATTTTAACGTAATTGAGCCCCATCTCTTGAACACGCTTAAGCTGTGAAAAGGATTCTCCCACACGCTTGAGCCCAATTTGGCAACCTATTGCTTTGAGTGTAGAACTTAATAACTCGAATTCTTGGGGGTATCGCGTTGCGGTAGATTCTCGCACCTCAATGCATAATTGCTTCGCCGCGTCGCGGTTCATATTTAATTGAAAATACAACTGCGCCAATGTTTCCTGGTTTAATAAGAACTGTTCTGAACATAAAAATGCGAATTTTGACGGTGTCTTACTGTTATTTATAGTGTTTAACACGTGCACAAGCGTGGTAAGTTCTAGCTGGGGTAACAACCCTAAATAGCGCGCCCAGTGCGTGTAGTAACCACTTTTTCTTTGCTCCCCATCTATCTCGATACCTGCCCAGCTTTGGTAATGCACCAAGTGTCTGTCGACATCCAGCACTGGATAATTAAATGTTTCTACATCAGCGTGGTCAATCACGCTTTGCAGCATTTTTTGCCACCTCATTTCTTCTACATGGGAGGTATACACGCTAAGTGCCGATTCAATGAACGGTTCCTCCTCATCCTCAAGTTCAGCTTCATCCACCATAGCGTCAAGTCGCATCAATGCGGTGGAATAGTCATCGTCCTCACGTAATTTCACAACCGCTTGATACACTTTAGGGTCGCCTTTTTGGCATAGTTCACTAAGGCATGCACCATGAAGGGCTTCGGCAACCGTTTCAGCGTCATGTGTTTCAGTTAAAAGCACAGCGATTTCATTTTTCTGCAATCGAGCTACTCGGCTGTCGGTGAAGTGGTGGTGATGAAGATTTAAGCTCTCATTAATTTCTTTGATTAAGGACTGAAGACGTTTTTTCCGAGTTTCTGGCTTAGAGCGAAGAAACGCGTCTTTACCTCCAGAAAAGCGAATGAGAAATACGCAGTTAACGCCATCTGTATCCCGAAAGGCCAGCTGCCCTTTTAAAATAGAAATAAAGTACTCGCGATTGGCGAGCCCAGACTCTTCATCAAACTGTGTTCTAAAGCGCATCAGATCTAAACGGGAATTTTCTTCGTTCATGATACGCTCGGAATTACGAGCAAGTTGGTTCATCGCTTTAACAACCCGCTTCAATTCAAGTGTACGAGGAATGCTAAGTTGCACAAAGCGCATCTTGCTAAACAGTTCAGCTTGTTCAACCACCCCGTCGAGGGGGCGCATAATAAGTCGAAGCGCCCAAGCCCCAATAAGTCCAGCGATAAAGCCGACTATAGACAGCCCAACAATTAGGCGTAACGTCGCCCGCCACATCGCTGCTAGCGCAAATGAAGTATCTGTTTGTACAAATACGGAACCGTACTGCCCCCAACCTTCACTCACTTGCGCCATACCTACATCTACTTCCGGGGTGAATAAACGGGCAAACCATCGGGGTGTATTTTCATCTAATTGCACGGGGTGAGTATACTGCGACACAATTTTCCCGTCGCTTTTCACAAGATATATCGACGCGTAATGCCCAATATCGAACTGGGACATAATAAAAAGGTCGAGGGTGTCGTGGTCTTTTTCTAGGTTACTCAGTGTCAACGCGAGCATGCTCGCATTGTCTAAATTTTTGGCGTAAAGTTGCTCTTCGACATAACGTTTAGTGGTAAAGCCGTGAATGGTTACACTGCCTGCAATGGCAACAAAGATAACGACTATAACAGCAAGCCATAACTCTTTTGTTATTGACATAGACTCCTCAGGACGGTCTTCTAATTCCTTCTTTCTTCATGCGCTCAATCACGTTGCGCCACCTGGATAGTCTACTGGTAGAAGTTGATACTTGTTTAGATTTCCCCGGTGCCCATATACCCGCGTCATTAAAACTAAACACGGGTATTAAATCGGTACGTTCGGCACCAGGTAAAATATCGGAAACAAGGCTGTCTAACACTAAAGGGTCTGATTCGGGTGTATCGTAATAACCCAACACCATATGCGCTTGCGTCACTCGGCTTCTACCAATCTTCGCTTTAACATAGATAAGACGAAGTTTAGTACTATCGATACCTAAGTGTAGCAGAGCTACGTATTTTGCAATGGCATAATCCTCACAATCTCCGCGAGAATGACCAATTAATTCGGCTGGGGTTGCCCAATAGTCTTTTTGTTTGAATACAACGTCATCCGTTGCATATTGGATATGGGTGTCAAAAAATTGGTTGATACCTTCCAGTTGTGCGTTGACTGGCAGTCCATTTAGATTGCTTAATACAGTCTGCAACTGTTCTACGTGATTAGCTCTTTGGGCGCCGAATCTTTTTTCTACTTCCTGTTTTAAGATCGGAAACTCTATGGACAAGTGTTCCTTCACGTTTTGCCCAGTCACCATAAGAGCCAAAAATATTAATATATTTGACGCTATTACTGAAAAGGTCATGTGATTTGTTGTTTATTCTTATACGAAAGTATAAGTACCATACCGAGAGTATCTACTTAAATATGTATAAATCTTTATACTTATGTATAGGTATACCACGGCCTGCTGATTAAACCAACCGCAAAATACGAAAGGGGCATGTGTTGAGTTCGGCGTTATTTTTTTATAACGAAGTCGTTCTCTTGAATGTTAATGATGACGTTAGCGTCTTTATGGCGAACTTGTGCAGAATTGCTATACGCCGATTCAACGATAAAAACTCCCGGATAAATATTATATTGTAAGT
>Ga0208029_1000429_pt1 | contig 26843 bp, 20 predicted proteins | sample MalvireepMed_s12_FD_184242 | JGI IMG/M metagenome (GOLD analysis project Ga0208029, IMG submission 184242) | Marine viral communities from the Global Malaspina Expedition - Malaspina viral metaG DeepMed_s12 (SPAdes) (version 2) | ecosystem: Environmental > Aquatic > Marine > Oceanic | place... | reverse complement strand
CGACGAAGCGATCATTTTTAACTCTTCGCATCTTTTCGGTTTTTTCTCTGTGTTCAATCCTGATGCGATAAAGGATCTTAAGCTTTATAAAGGCGGAATTCCTGCACGCTACGGCGGTAGAGTTTCTTCAGTCCTTGATATTTATCAGAAAGAAGGAAACAGTAAAAAGTTTCACGCCAATGGTGGAATCGGAGCCGTCGCCAGTAGACTTTTAGTCGAAGGACCTATTGTCAAAAACAAATCGGCTTTTCTTGTGGGCGGGCGCGCTTCATATGCGCATCTTTTTCTTCCGCTATTCGATATTGATAACAAGGCTTATTTCTATGATCTGAATGCCAAACTGAATTATAATTTTGATGACAAAAACAGTCTTTATCTTTCAGGGTATTTTGGTCGTGACCTTTTTGGAGTGAGCGATAGTTTTTTGAATACTTACGGAAATGCCACAATCAATCTAAGATGGAATCACGTTTTTTCAGACAAACTCTTCTCTAACCTTTCGCTGATTTATTCTGATTATTATTATGGGTTATTGCTTGATTTTGTCGGTTTTCAATACGATTCAGGAATTCGAAATTTCAATGTAAAATATGATTTTCAACATTATCTGAATAGTGAGATCAAATTGAGCTACGGAGTAAACAATATTTATTACCGATTCAATCCCGCCACGATCATACCCAACCGACCGGATTCTGGAATCAATCCATCTCAACTCACGCATAAATTTGCCAATGAATTTTCAGTTTATGCAGAAGCAGAACATGATATTTCTGAAGCACTCGCGCTACGCTACGGGTTGCGCTTAAGTCATTTTACACGTCTGGGTCAAGATGCTTTCAATCGCTATCAAAATGATCAAGCCTTAAATTATAACGACCAACTCGAATTATATCAACCCGCCACGCCTGTAGAAGTCCAAACGAATACGGGCACTCTGGCCACATTTACAAATTTAGAGCCACGCGCCTCCTTATCTTATTTGATCAATGATAACAGTTCGTTTAAAGCGAGCTACAACAGAATGGCGCAATATTTACATTTAATCTCAAACACCAACGCCCCTACTCCGCTTGATGTCTACGCACCCAGCGGGCCTTATCTCAAACCACAGTTGCTCGATCAATATGCTTTAGGATATTTTAAAAAGATAAGGAATAATGAATATTCGATAGAGACTGAAATCTTTTATAAAGACATTCAAAACAGATTAGATTACAGAAACGGCGCACAACTAATTGCCAATGATGCTATTGAAGGCGAAGTGCTAAGTGGAAAAGGCAGAGCCTACGGTCTTGAATTTCTTGCAAAGAAAAACAAAGGAAAATTCACAGGCTGGCTCGCTTATACCCTATCGCGTAGTGAGCAACAAACACCGGGAAGAACACCTATAGAAACCGGAATTAATAATGGCACCTGGTATCCTTCAGCCTATGATAAAACGCATGATATCAGTGCATATGTCAATTTTGAATTGAATAAAAAATGGAATTTCAATGCAAACTTTGTGTTTCAAACCGGGCAACCTACAAATTTTCCGGTGAGCCAATCGCAATTTCAAGGTTTGACCATCGCCAATTATGCTACCCGAAATCAACAGCGGTTGCCTTCATATAACCGGCTGGATCTTTCGGCAACTTTAACCCCAAAAAATAAAAACAAAACGATTAAAGGTGAGTGGGTTTTCAGTATTTATAATGTTTATAACCGTATGAATGCTGCATCGATCACCTTTAGAACGAATGAAGACACCGGAGCAAATGAAGCATTACGCACGTCTATTTTCGGTATTCTTCCTTCGGTAACCTATAATTTCAAATTCTGATGAAAAGAGTTGGTTTTTTATTGATTTGCGGTTTTCAAATGCTATTCTTTATCGGTTGTCAAGAAGCTATAGATGTAGAACTTCCCCCAACCGAAGAGCGCCTCGTGGTAGATGCCTTGATGCGCATTCCTGACAATGACACCTTTCTGGTTGAGGCTTATCTAAAACTCACGCGCACTGCAAATTATTATGCAGATACGATTCCCACAGTTAGCGACGCTCTGGTGTATTTAACCACGAGTAATGAAACCTACACGCTACAACCTGAAGAAAACGGATTTTACAGCACGATTCTACCCAGATCAGAACTTACCACAGGCAACATGATTTTAAATATTGAGTACGAAGGAGAACTTTATGAGGCCAGCACACAGTATTTTCCTGCCGTTCCTATAGACTCTGTAATTCAAGGGGAAGAAAGTTTATTTTCTGAAGATGAGACTGAAGTGGTCATCACCTACACAGACCTTGCAAACGAAGATAATTTCTATCTTTTTGATCTGGATAAAGGGCAGTTTCTTGCTAGCGAAGACACTTTTTATAAAGATCGACAGTTTTCATTTTCTTATTTCTATGAAGATTTAAACGTTCAAGATACATTAGACATTGATTTGATTGGGATCAATAAACCCTTTTATGATTATATGACGGTGCTGTTAAATCAAACCGGGCAAGCTTCAGGAAATCCTTTTGTACCGCCACCATCAACCGTGCGTGGCAACATCGTCAACACGACCAATAAAGCACATTATCCGTTAGGCTATTTTGCGATTGGAGCTGTGTATTCGGCTTCCATAATTATTGAATAAACTAACTTGCAACAGCAACTATTTACATTTCTAAAGCAATTATGAGCTTTACTAAAACTACCGAGCAAGATTCAAACTACACTGATTTAGAGAAGATGAGTGTAACAAACCTGCTAAAAAATATAAATGCAGAAGACAAAACAGTTCCTATGGCGGTGGAACAGGCTTTACCGCAAATTGAACGTTTACTTGAAGCACTTATAGCCAAAATGAAACAAGGCGGAAGATTATTCTATATGGGTGCCGGCACAAGCGGAAGATTAGGAGTTGTTGATGCTTCAGAATGCCCTCCTACTTTTGGAGTTTCTCACGATCTGGTTGTAGGTTTGATCGCTGGTGGTGAAACTGCGATACGAAAAGCAGTTGAAAATGCTGAAGACAGTACCACACAAGGCTGGGAGGATCTTAAAGCACATAAGATTACCGAAAAAGATTTTGTAATCGGAATCGCTGCTTCAGGCACGACACCTTATGTGTTACACGCTTTAAACGCTTGTAATGAAAACAAGATTTCAACTGGAAGCATTACCTGTAACAAAGGATGCCCTATTGCCGTAGCTTCCAATTTTCCGATTGAAGTTGTTGTGGGACCCGAATTTGTAACCGGCAGCAGCCGCATGAAAGCAGGAACCGCTCAAAAACTGGTGCTTAATATGATTTCTACCACGGCGATGATCCAGCTAGGAAAAGTCAAAGGAAATAAGATGGTAGATATGCAACTCAGCAATGACAAACTTGTAGATCGTGGTATACGCATGATTCAGGCAGAAATACCGGTAAGCACCGAAGAAGCAGCACAATTATTAGAAGAAAACGGTTCGGTAAGAGCCGCGGTAACTAAATATCAATATGGCAACAAATAAAGAAGCATTAGCAAAAGGCGTTCGTACGATGGCAACGTCCTTATTATTTATGTTCTTGGGTCCGGGAATTATCTATCAGGCTTTTAAAAACAGTGAGCACCCACTGTACATTCCTGTTTTAGTATTAGGCTTTATCGCTGCGGCATTGGCCATTTATTTTGCCTTTAAAGGAATCAATCGCATTATGAATGCTCTTTTTGATAAAAACTAAGCTTAAAAACAAATCAAAGCACAAAAAAAGCCTTTGCAAATACAAAGGCTTTTTAAAATGATATGAGAATCGCTTATTTAGCGAATTTCTTGTATTTGTTTTTGAACTTGTCAATACGACCAGCTGTATCTACCAATTTAGATTTACCGGTGTAGAATGGGTGTGATGCTCTAGAGATCTCCAATTTTACTAAAGGATAAGTCTCACCATCAACCTCAATAGTTTCTCTTGTGTTAGCAGTAGATTTAGTTAAAAAAACCTCGTCGTTAGACATGTCTTTAAATGCTACTACTCTATAATTTTCTGGATGTATCTCTTTTTTCATCGTAAATGCTTTAAAATCTGCTCAATTTTGAGGTGCAAATTTAGAAATAATTTATAATCTGACAAGGGGTTTTAAATAATTAATTACAATTTTATTCTAAAAGAAATTTCCTGTAACAATTTTACTTAGAAGTTTACTTATCAACAATTATTAAAACTAGGTCTATAGGACCCTTATATGTACATTTACAAACTTAATCCTTTACTTATGGAAGAACAAAAACTAACCACCGGAAAAGTAGCCCTAACCTATGGCGGACTTTTAGGCCTTCTTACTATTATTTTAGCAGTCGTACTTTATGTAACCAATTCGCTACTTGATCAAAACTGGATGACCGCTGCAGTGAGTTTTTTAATTATGATAGCTTGTATCTCTTACGGGCAAAAAGTATATAAAAATGGAAACAGTGGTTTTATGGATCTGAAGGATGCATTAAAAGTTGGTGTCGGTATTGCCTTAATCGGTGCTATCTTAGGCGCGCTTTATAATTATGTGTTCCTTACCGTTATCGAACCTGGTTTTACCGAATTGATTATCGAAAAACAAAGAGAAACGATGATCACCTCACAACCTAATATGACCGAAGCTCAAATTGATCAAGCAATGGAATTTGCCGGGAAATTTTCACAACCTTGGGTACAATCTTCATTTCAGATCGTAGCAGGAATTTTCTTTGGCTTTATTATTTCTCTTATAAGTGGTTTAATTTTGAAGCGTAACAATCCGCACCAATAAATTTTATATGCAGTTATCGGTAGTTATACCCTTACTTAACGAGAAAGAATCTTTACAAGAACTATACGACTGGCTCATACGTGTGATCTCAAAAGAAGGTTACACGTATGAGCTTCTCTTTGTAGATGACGGAAGTACCGATGGCTCGTGGCAAAAAATTGAACAACTCGCCCAACAAAATCAATTTGTAAAAGGAATTTGTTTTAACCGTAACTACGGAAAAAGTCAGGCCCTCAACGCCGGTTTTCTGGCTGTTGAAGGCGAAGTGGTCATCACCATGGACGCCGACTTACAAGACAGTCCAGATGAAATTCCTGAACTTTATCGCCTTATAACTGAAGAAGGCTATGATATTGTTTCAGGATGGAAGAAAAAGAGGTATGATTCGGTATTAGCAAAAAACCTTCCTTCAAAACTATTTAACGCAGCAGCTCGCAAAACAAGCGGACTCCAATTACACGATTTTAATTGCGGTTTAAAAGCCTACCGCAATGAAGTTGTAAAAAATATTGATGTCTATGGTGACATGCATCGCTATATCCCGTTGCTCGCAAAAAACGCCGGTTTTATTAACATCACAGAAAAACCTGTTCAACATCAGGCCCGAAAGTATGGCCAGACAAAATTTGGTGTAGACCGCTTTATTAAAGGCTTTCTCGACCTGTTAACCATTTGGTTCACCACGCATTTTGCTAAACGCCCTATGCATTTATTTGGAACCTTAGGAGCCATAATGTTCATCATCGGGTTTGGTTTGGCAGCTTACTTAGGGATTGACAAACTTTTTATTAATCCAACAGCACGACTTTTAACCCAACGCCCGCAATTTTACATTGCACTAACCAGTATGATCATTGGTATGCAACTTTTTATCGCGGGATTTTTGGGCGAACTCGTGCAACGTACGAAGCACGAGCGACCACGTTATTTAATAAAAGATAAAAAGGGATTTAACTAAAGCCTAGTAAGGTTGAAATTCCTATTTTTGATTCAAACAACTTTTGACCTATGAATTCTGAAATTATTGAGAAAGCAAAAGCTTGGCTTTCATCTACTTTTGACTCCGCAACCCAGAATGAAGTACAAAAACTTATCGATGCAAATGCTGACGAGCTGAATGAGAGTTTTTATAAAAACCTTGAATTTGGTACCGGTGGAATGCGCGGTATTATGGGCGTGGGAACCAATCGCATCAACAAATACACCCTTGGTAAAAACACCCAAGGCTTATCTAATTATCTAAAAGAAGCTTTTCCCGGCGAAACCCCTAAAGTAGCAATAGCTTACGACTGTCGTAACAACAGTAAAGAGCTTGCTCAGGTTGTAGCAGATGTTTTTTCAGCAAATGATATTAAAGTATTTCTATTTAGCGATCTAAGACCTACTCCAGAATTAAGTTTTGCAGTAAAACATTTAGATTGCCACTGTGGTATTGTACTTACAGCTAGTCACAACCCACCGGAATACAATGGATATAAAGTATATTGGCAAGATGGCGGCCAGTTGGTTCCACCACAAGATTCAGAAATCGTTGCAGAGATCGAAAGTCTTGATTACGACGCGGTAAACTTTTCAGCAAAAAAGGAACACATCACTTATATAGACAAAGATGTTGATCAGGCATTTATCGAAGCTTCACTGAAAAACGGAAGCTTTGCAGAACTTGATAAGCACCGTGATGATGTCACCATCGTTTTTACTCCCTTACATGGGACTTCAGTAACCATTATTCCTGAAGTTTTAGAAGGTGCCGGTTATAAAAATGTACATATTGTTGAAGAACAACGTACACCTAACGGAAATTTCCCAACGGTAAAATCTCCAAATCCAGAAGAGCCGGAAGCATTAAAGATGGCCCTAGACCTGGCTGAAGAAAAAAATGCAGATATAGTTATAGGTACAGATCCTGACTGTGACCGTTTGGGTATCGCAGTTCGTAATAATGAAGGGAAGCTTCAACTTCTTAACGGAAATCAAACTATGGTCGTGATGACCGATTTCTTATTAGACCTGTATTTCTCAAACAATAAACCTAAAGGTAACGAGTTCATAGGATCTACAATAGTTTCTACACCTATGATGGATGTTTTGGCAGAGTCTTATGGTGTTGAGTGTAAATTGGGACTTACCGGTTTTAAATGGATCGCCAAAATGATTAAAGATCATCCTAACCAGAATTTCATTGGTGGTGGTGAAGAGAGTTTTGGTTATATGGTAGGTGATTTTGTGCGCGATAAAGATGCGGTAACCGCTACTTTACTCGCTTGCGAAATTGTAACTAAAGCTAAGAGCGAAGGAGCTTCTTTCTTCAAAAAACTACAAGACCTTTACGTGAAACACGGTATCTATAAAGAAGATTTGACTTCTTTAGTTAAAAAAGGAATCTCTGGCGCTGAAGAAATCAAGCAAACCATGATCGACTTACGCGAGAATCCGTTAACTACGATCAACGGAGAGCAAGTGGTACAAATTGATGATTATGCTTCTTCAAAATCTTTGAAAACAACTACCGGAACATCTGTAGACATTGATATTCCAAAATCTAATGTTTTAATCTACCATACAAATCAGGGATCGCGCATCGCTGCAAGACCTAGTGGTACCGAGCCTAAAATCAAGTTTTACATCAGTGTGAACGATGAAGCTAAAAGCTTAGAAGATCTAAATAGCGTAGAAGAAAAATTAGATGCTAAAATAGCCGGAATACGCAAAGAATTAGGACTTTAAAAGCCCGTTTCTAACCTATAAATATACTTCTGAAGGAATCTTAAGCTAAACAAATATCGATTCCAGAAGAATTGAAGTAAATTCGCCTCACCATTTCTGCTAGGTCAGATTTGTTGAGGCGATTTTTTTAAACCCGATTTTAAGGGACATTTATATGAATTATTTTAAACAAATAATGCTTTTTGCAAAACCGTATAAAAAATATGCGGTTTTAAATATTGTGTGCAACATTCTCTATGCGATTTTCAGTACACTTTCCTTTTTAGCATTGATTCCTGTAATCGATATTTTATTTGACAAAGCAAAACGCGTTAACGAACTTCCCGTTTGGGACGGCTGGAGCGGCGTTAAAGATTATCTTTTCAATTCATTTTACTACTATGTGAGTCAACAGGTTGCAGAGAACGAATTGTCTGCTCTAGTTCTTGTTTGCGGTATCGTAGTACTATTGTTTTTCTTGAAGAATATCTTTGGTTATCTCGCTACTTTCTTTATTACTTTTTTACGTAATGGTGTTATGCGTGATGTACGTGATGCTATTTACGATAAGTTATTAGAATTGCCGGTTGCTTATTTTTCTGAAAAAAGAAAAGGAGATACCATCTCAAGAATAACGGCTGATGTAAATGAAGTAGAGCGTTCTTTTCTTTCTATTCTAGAAATGGTAGTGCGCGAACCGTTGACCATCATTTTCACCATTCTTATGATGCTGGTCCTGAGCCCAAAGCTTACATTATTTGTTTTTGTCTTCTTACCCATTTCAGGTATTATCATCTCCCGCATTGGTAAATCATTGAAGAAGCAATCTAACCAGGCGCAAGAAGAAAATGGTACGTTTTTGTCTATAGTTGAAGAGACGCTTTCAAGTCTTAAGATCATTAAAGGATTCAATGGGGAAAATCAGTTTAGATCCAAATTTAGAGGCAGTACTACGCGATTGAACAGTATCTTGAATAGTTTGATCAATCGGCAAAACCTTGCTTCACCTACAAGCGAATTCTTAGGGATTTTTGTGATCGTAGTGATTTTATGGTTTGGTGGACAGATGGTCCTTGTTGAAGGTTCGCTTGAAGCCTCACAGTTCATCGCGTTTTTAGGACTTTCTTACCAGATCCTGACGCCGGCAAAACAAATAAGTAAAGCATCGTACAGCGTTAAAAAAGGAAATGCAGCAGCAGAACGTATACTTTCCGTTTTAAATACAGAAACAACAATAAAAAATGCTCCTGATGCAATAACTGCACAAGAGTTTCACGATGCTGTGCATATTGAAAATGTTTCCTTTAAATATGAAGATGAAAACGTGCTTACCAATTTTAGTGCAGTTGTTCCTAAAGGAAAAACGGTTGCTTTAGTAGGACAAAGCGGTAGCGGTAAAAGTACAATTGCCAATCTAGTGACACGTTTTTATGATGTTAATGAAGGGGCCATTAAACTCGACGGAATAAATATTAAACAACTTACCAAAGCTTCTTTACGCGCTCAAATGGGATTGGTGACACAAGATTCAATTTTATTCAACGATACGGTGCGTAACAACATTTTGTTAGGAAAACCTGATGCTAGTGAAGATGAAGTGATCGCTGCACTCAAAGTAGCCAACGCCTGGGAGTTTGTAAACGAATTGCCCTTAAAACTGGATACCAACATTGGCGACAGCGGAAACAAACTAAGTGGTGGTCAAAAGCAACGTTTGTCTATTGCAAGAGCGGTTCTAAAGAATCCGCCAATTATGATTCTGGATGAGGCGACTTCTGCCTTAGATACCGAAAGTGAACGCCTAGTTCAAAAAGCGCTCGAAAATATGATGATGAACAGAACTTCAATTGTCATCGCGCACCGACTATCTACCATTCAAAATGCAGATCAGATCATTGTGATGCAAAAAGGAAAAATCGTAGAACAAGGAAAACATCAAGAACTCCTCGCCTTAAACGGAACCTATAAAAAGCTGGTAGAAATGCAGTCTTTTGAGTAATTGGTTTATGGTATTGCAATTCATAACCGTTTTAATACAAAATGTTACTAAACTAAAAAATCCGCATCATCTGATGCGGATTTTTTTATTGCTGTGAATGCTTTTGTTGGGTTTTTTAAACGCAGTTTAAAATCAACTTTAATACTTGGGGCAAAAAAGGATTTCAATGTTTTGGGCCTTTACAACAATATCAATTAACTCATTTACTATTATTAACCTTCCAAATATAGATTCATTTTTTCGTTCAAACAAGAAATCAATGTATTTAATCTCGTTTTTATGCTTTTAATCGATTCTAATAAGTTTTATTACTTGTAATTCTTAAAAGAATTATCTGTAAATTTCAAGATCTTTCGGCTTTAACTATTTTTTATCGTTTTGCTTTTAAACCATTGGATAAATAAATAGTCATACAAAGGTCATTAAAGAGCAGCATTGAATAATTTAGAAATCCATACCATCGAAAGTTTAAAATTTGAGGACTTAGTCTCTGAATACAAAGAACGTTTGTATTGGCACATACGACGTATGGTCATCTCTCATGATGATGCTGATGATGTCTTACAAAACACGTTTATAAAGATTTACAAGAATCTGCATAACTTTAACGGAGAAAGTCAAATTTATACGTGGCTGTATCGCATAGCGACAAACGAAAGTCTAACATTTATTAAAAAAAGAAAACGCACGACCCAGATAGGTAGTGAAGAGCTTCAAGAAAGCCTAGTGGCTAATCTGACGAGCGATCCTTACTTTAATGGAGATGAAGCACAGCTTACATTACAAAAGGCTATAGATACACTTCCGGCTAAGCAAAAGCAGGTATTTGTGATGAAATACTTTGACGAACTGCAATACAATGAAATTTCAGAAATTTTAGATACCTCTGAAGGTGCATTAAAAGCAAGTTACCATCACGCAGTAAAAAAGATAACAGAATACGTCACAGCGCATTAAACCTTTTATGACCTTAAACGTCTAAAACATAATGAAAAGCGAAAACGAAAATAAAAACAAGCAGTTTAATGTCCCTCTCGGCTATTTTGAGTCGTTTGAGGAGCGGCTGCTTATTGAGCTAAAATTTCAGAAGCTTTTTCCTAATAACAATGATGGGTTTCTGGTTCCTGAACATTATTTCAGTAAGGTGGAGCAAGCAATTCTTGATCAAAACAAACCACAAGGAAAACTTGTTCGCTATAATTTTAAAACAATACTATCAAGTGTCGCGGCAATTGCTGCTGTGTTACTCGTTCTTTTCTATGTGGTAAATCCCATAGAAAAAGAAATGCAGTTTGACTCACTTAGTATTACCAGTCTTGAAAGCTACTTTGAAGAAGAAGATCGAATACAAGATTATTTTTCTGCTGAAGAGCTTAGCACAATTCAAGACAACACCTCAATTTTTGATGACCAAAGCGTGAGCGAAGACTTGATCTATGAATATGTAGATCAGGACATCATTCAGAATACGCTTGACGGTCAGTAATTTTTATAAAAAACTATGAAACGATTTTTAATCTTACTTGTTCTTTGCTCGAGCCTTTCTATAAGTGCTCAAAAAAGAGACAGACACGAGCACATAAAAGCACTTAAAGTTCCATTCTTGACTGAAGAATTAAATCTTACTCCTGCAGAAGCCGAAAAATTTTGGCCTATATATAATGTATATGACTCAAAAATCAGTGATTTACGTTCTAGAGAGCGTAAATTATTCGACGAGAAATTCTCTGAATCTGGCTCTAAAAAGAGCTTTTCTGATGCGCAGGCAAAAAAATTGATGGCAGAATATCAAGACATCGAGAAAAGCAGATATGAGTTAGAAACTCAATTAATGATAGATCTTACTCAGAAACTTCCTGCTTCTAAAATGGTGTTCCTCCCAGAAGCCGAACGCAAGTTTGGTAGAAAATTATGGGAAGAATACAAGAAACGCAGAGATAAAAATTAAGGTTAAGCTTTTTAATTAGCGTTAAATGTTGAAAAAGCGATTCTGTTACAGAATCGCTTTTTTTATGAATTATCGTTTAAAAGTCAATCGTGCGATGCTTCCATTTCCTGCAGCATAAGCAGTAGAGTCATTTAAGAAACGTACGGTGAAGAAGCCTTCGCTACTCAGGTTTTTCCAGGTTGCTCCTTGATCCTTACTGTAGTCAATAGAATAATAACTCACGGTAAGCAATTCTTGTCCTTCAGAACCAGGTACAAATTGAATGTTACTACGATGTCCCGGATTTTCTTTATCTGCAAGCAATTCCCAGGTCTTCCCTCCATCGTGCGTGATTGCTTTATTGGCTTCGTTACCTTCAGCATTTGTATAATCCCCACCAATGATCACACCTAAATTTTCATCATAGAAATCAATTGAATATCCACCGCTTGTTGGTGTTCCTTGATTTAAAGGTGTTTCGAAAACCTCCCAGGTTTTCCCTTTATCACCTGTGTGTAAAACTCTAGATTTCATTCCGCCGGTGATGATCCACGCGTTATTCCCGTATACAGCAATATTAGTATTACTCGCTGCAAACGCGGCCTCCCCTTCTGCTGCTTCAGGTAAATTATCGCAAGAAACTTTAGTCCACGTTTTACCTCCATCTCGAGTGATAATAATTGAGATACAGCTTTCGGTAGGATCTCCCATAGCTATCCCCTCTTGATCGTTCCAGAACGTCATAGCGTCGTAAAAAGCTTTAGGATCTGCTTCTTCATACACCAACTCCATTGCGCCAGAATCTCCTGTTTTATACAACAATGCCGGACTTTCTATACTCAGCATAAAGAAATCTTCAGCGGTATGCGCTACAGCTCTAAAGTTTGGCGTAAGACTATCGCGTTTCATCACGGCCGTATTCCAAACTTTAGAAGAAGGATTGTACAAACCATATTTACCGTTAGAACCAGCAAAGGCTACGCTTCCGTCATCAAGAATTTCGAGCGCTCTAACACTTACCGAATCTTCATAAATAGATTCTATTTCAACAGATTGTATCGCATTCAACTTTTTAGGCTCTACAGGATTTTTGCAACTCAAAACCAATAAACTGAGCAGCACTACCACTAAATATCTCATACATTTAAAATTTTCTCTAATTTAAAACTATTCCTTTTTAATCCTGTACCTTTGCGCGCATTTTAAAAACATTTGTTATGCGTTTACATCGCAATCTGGTTTTTGCTGTTATTGATGGCTTAATCGAAATTTTTAATGAAGGCGGCTATGCTGATAAAGTGATCGCTAAACAACTGAAGCGTGACAAACGCTGGGGCTCTCGTGACCGCAGTTTTATCGCCGAAACCACGTACGATATTGTACGCTGGAAACGACTTTATGCAGAAATTGCTGATGTTAAAGAACCCTTTGAGCGTAAAGACCTCTGGCGCCTGTTTGCTGTTTGGTGTACGCTACGCGGAATTAAACTACCAGACTGGCCGCAGTTTGAAGAAACACCTACCCGAAGAATCAAAGGACGTTTTGACGAACTATCAAATACCAGAAAGTTTAGAGAATCTATTCCAGATTGGTTAGACGAGTTGGGTCAGCAAGAACTTGGTGATAAGTGGGATGCAGAACTCGCTGCGTTAAACAAGCAAGCACCGGTAGTTTTACGTGTAAACCGTTTAAAATCTGATATCGGCGCATTACAAACAGCTCTAGCTGAAGAAGGTCACGAGACCGAAAATATTAAACCTTATAAAGACGCGCTTCAACTACAAGAACGCGGCAACGTGTTTACCACCGAAGCCTTTAAAAACGGACTTTTTGAGGTACAGGATGCTTCTTCTCAATTGGTGGCTCCATATCTTGACGTAGAACCGGGAATGCGCGTGGTAGACACTTGCGCAGGAGCTGGTGGAAAAACCTTGCATCTAGCTGCTCAAATGGATAACAAAGGTCAGTTGATCGCTCTGGATATCTACGGAAATAAGCTAAAAGAGCTCAAGCGTCGTGCGCGCCGAGCAGGAGCTTTTAATATCGAAACCCGTGTGATCGATTCAACTAAAGTTATTAAGAAACTTCACAATTCGGCAGACCGCGTGCTTATTGATGCGCCGTGTACAGGACTTGGCGTTTTAAGCCGTAATCCGGATGCCAAATGGAAACTGCAACCAGATTTCGTTGAAAAAATTCAATCAACGCAGCAAAGCATTTTAAAAGACTATTCTAAGATCGTCAAGCCCGGCGGAAAAATGGTTTACGCTACCTGTTCTATTCTACCTTCAGAAAATCAAGAACAGATCAAAAAGTTCCTGAAAACCGAAGAAGGAAGCGATTTTAGCATAGAAAAACAGAAAACAGTTTTGTCTAGTGAAAGCGGTTATGACGGTTTTTATATGTGCTTAATGGCTAAGAAAGAGGATAAGAAATAAACCACTTTAGATAAGAAAATAATATTAACAACCTCACAGATTTCTATAATCTGTGAGGTTGTTTAAGTTTTTAATAGAATAATTTCTTAAGCATAAAATTTTAGTCCTGTGGTTTTAGAAAAGTTTTATCTTCGAAATCATAACTTTAATTACTGAAATATGAGATTTTTATTAATATTATTTTTTACTTCAACATTATTTATTTCTTGTAAAGATTCAAAACAAAATGATAAAATTAGTAGTCTCGAAAATGAAAAAAAGATATTAACCGAGGTAGCATTAAAGAATAATGCCTCTTTAGAATTAAATTGGAATAACGAAACTTATCAAACTTATTTTTCAGAATTACAAAATGAAAAATATATGGGCTTACAGATAATAGAAGCAGTTTCTATTAGTGATATTGTTAAGATAGATAACTCAACATATGAAATGACAGGATTCTCATTCAGAAACTTTTTGAACTATCGCATTTCTTTAACTTCAAAGCAATATCAAAAGATAATAGAATCCGATAATAGGATTTTTAAGTATTGTATATTTAATATTATTGCATTTGAAAAATCAGTAAACCCAGAGGAAAATGTTCCTGATAGAATCGCTCGATGCGAACTAATTAAATATAAATTTTAAAGAAATTTTGAAAATAGACTATTACAAAGTTTTAATTATTGTAATGCTTTCGATAATCATTTACGGAAGTTTTAAACGAGACGATAATAATATTAATTTAAGCAGATATGAGTTCGTTTCTGACACATATCAAGATGGAGTTTTTGACAAAACAACTGGAAAATTTTACTCATCCAACGGAATTACAGATTATATTAAAATTGGTAAAATGAGGCAAAATTTTAAAGATCAAAGAATAAAAAATGAAATAGATTCTATTTTGAAGCAGTAAAGAAATCAATTCATTAAGTTTAAATAAAATTGATCTAATTCTGTAGGCTTTCATCCGCGAATAGAGTTAATATTCAATTAAAGGCAATTTGTTTTTTCTCCCAACTTTTTTATCACAAAGCCACTCCAAAATCTGTTGAATTTTGTTTCGATCCAAGCGTGTTTCTAACCGTTAAAAATCCTTAAATTTGTGGCTCCTTAGTAAAAGCACTATGATTCATTTTTTCGGTTCACAAGACACCAAAATTTACGCAGTTCAAGCTAAAGCTGAACTTTCAGAAGAAACTACAAACAAGCTCATCTGGCTTTTTGGCAACCAGCCTAAAATAGAAGCGTCTGCAATCGACGCTTTTTTTATTGGTCCGCGTGCGACGATGATCACACCCTGGAGTACCAATGCCGTTGAGATCACCCAAAATATGGGAATTGAAGGCATTATTAGAATTGAAGAATTTGTTGCCGGAAAGGCCGAATTTGACCCGATGCTTTCTCAGGAATACAGCAAGCTCGATCAGGAAATTTATACCATCGACATCGAGCCTGAAGATATTAAGGCTATTGAAGATATTCAAGCCTATAACGAGCAGGAAGGTTTAGCCTTAAGCGAAGAAGAAGTAGCTTACCTTGAAGGTGTTGCAGAACGCATTGGCCGCCCGCTTACCGACTCTGAGGTGTTTGGTTTCAGTCAGGTGAATTCTGAGCATTGCCGCCACAAGATCTTTAACGGAACCTTTGTGATTGACGGGAAAACAATGCCGTCTTCCCTATTCAAGATGATTCGTAAGACTTCCGAAGAAAATCCTAACGAGATTGTTTCGGCTTACAAAGACAATGTGGCTTTTGTAAAAGGCCCTAAAGCGACACAGTTTGCTCCTGTAACTGCAGATAAACCTGATTTTTATACCGAAAAAGAATTTGATAGTGTGCTATCGCTTAAAGCGGAAACCCACAACTTCCCTACCACCGTTGAGCCTTTTAACGGTGCTGCAACTGGTGCCGGTGGTGAAATACGCGACCGTCTCGCAGGTGGCCAAGGTTCGCTTCCACTGGCAGGGACAGCTGTTTATATGACTGCATATTCTCGCCTTAAGGAAGAACGTCCTTGGGAAGATGCAATGCCGGCACGTAAATGGTTATACCAGACGCCAATTGATATTTTGATCAAAGCTTCTAATGGAGCTTCAGATTTTGGAAACAAATTTGGCCAACCGCTTATCGCAGGTTCTGTGCTTACTTTTGAGCACGATGAAGCCGGAAGAAAACTCGGTTTTGATAAAGTGATTATGCAAGCCGGCGGAATTGGCTACGGCAAGAAACAACAAGCCTTAAAAGAAAAACCGGAAACCGGAGATAAAATTGTAATTCTTGGTGGTGACAACTATCGTATTGGTATGGGCGGTGCTGCTGTATCTTCGGCAGATACTGGTGCCTTTAGCTCAGGAATTGAATTGAATGCGATCCAGCGTTCAAACCCGGAGATGCAAAAACGTGCGGCTAACGCCATCCGCGGGATGGTAGAAAGCGATGAGAATACTATCGTTTCTATTCACGATCACGGTGCCGGTGGTCACTTAAACTGTCTTTCTGAACTGGTTGAAGAAACCGGCGGATTAATTGATCTTGATAAATTGCCGGTGGGAGATCCTACCCTTTCTGCTAAAGAAATAATCGGTAACGAATCGCAAGAACGTATGGGTCTTGTGATAGGTGCCGAACAAATAAAAACCTTAAAAACCATCGCAGATCGCGAGCGCTCCCCAATGTATGAAGTGGGTGACGTTACCGGCGATCACCGTTTTACATTCAAGTCGGCTACTACCGGCGCTGCACCAATGGATTTGGCGATGAATGATATGTTTGGCAGTTCGCCAAAAACGGTCATGGTTGATTCAAAAATTCATCGTATTTACAGCGATGTTTCCTATTCTTTAGAAAACTTTCACGAGTATTTAGAGAACGTATTACAACTTGAAGCAGTTGCTTGTAAAGACTGGTTAACTAATAAAGTAGACCGCTGTGTAGGCGGTCGTGTGGCAAAACAACAATGTGTTGGATCACTGCAACTCCCATTGAATAACGTGGGTGTGATGGCACTCGATTTTAAATCTTCAAACGGAATTGCTACTTCTATTGGGCATTCTCCCGTTAGCGGATTGATTGATCCCGTTGCCGGAAGTAAAAACAGTATTGCAGAAGCGCTTACCAACATTGTTTGGGCGCCGCTGGAGAAAGGTTTAAAATCGGTTTCACTTTCTGCAAACTGGATGTGGCCGTGTAATAATGCGGGTGAAGATGCGCGTTTGTACGAGGCGGTTGAAGCTGTTTCAGAATTTGCGATCGCTTTAGGAATTAATGTTCCTACCGGAAAAGATTCCTTATCAATGAAGCAAAAATATCCTGAAGGTGATGTGCTTGCTCCTGGAACGGTGATTATTTCTGCAGCAGGAAGCTGTGATGATATCAACCGCGTGATTGAACCTGTTCTAGATGCTGAAGCAGGATCAATATACTATCTCAATTTATCACAAGACAACTTTAAATTGGGCGGCTCTTCGTTCGCTCAAATTCAGAATAAAGTGGGAATGGAAGCTCCAAGCATTAAAGACGATGCTGCTTTTGCTACCGCTTTCAATACGTTACAAAGCCTAATTAGAAAGGATCTTGTTGCAGCCGGTCACGATGTGGCTTCGGGCGGATTGATCACAACGCTTTTAGAATTGTGTTTTGCTGAAAATAAACTGGGAGCTTCAGTTGATTTTTCTGCATTTACAGAACAAGATATCATCAAAATCTTATTCGCTGAAAATGCTGGTGTAGTCGTTCAGGCAAATGATGACGCTGCTTTTGAGGCGGCGTTGGCTGATAATAACGTGGAATTCTTCAAAATTGGATCGACTAATACTTCAGACGAATTATTGATCAAGAAAGATTCGGTAGAAATTGGTTTGAATATTCCGTCATTGCGTAGAAAATGGTTTGAAACTTCTTATTTATTAGATCAAAAACAAACCGCAAATGGTCTTGCAGAAGATCGTTACAATAATTTTGATCAGCAAGACCTGAAGTTTGAATTCCCGAAACAATTCACCGGAATCCAGCCAACAATTGATGCTTCTAAACCAAGACCCAAAGCTGCGATCTTACGTGAAAAAGGAAGTAACTCAGAACGCGAAATGGCCAATGCGATGTACCTCGCAGGTTTTGATGTAAAAGATGTGCATATGACCGATTTGATTACCGGTCGTGAAACGCTTGAAGATATTCAGTTTATTGGAGCTGTGGGTGGTTTCTCTAACTCAGATGTTTTAGGTTCTGCAAAAGGTTGGGCCGGAGCATTCTTATACAACGAGAAAGCCAATAAGGCATTGAAAGATTTCTTCGCACGTCCTGATACGCTTTCGGTAGGAATCTGTAACGGTTGTCAACTTTTTGTTGAATTAGACTTAATCAACCCGGAACACGATGAAAAGCCAAAAATGTTACATAACGATTCGCACAAGCACGAATGTGGCTTTACCAGCGTGAAGATTGAGAAGAACGATTCGGTGATGCTTTCTACTTTAGAAGGTGCTACTCTTGGTGTTTGGATCTCTCACGGAGAAGGAAAATTTGAACTTCCGCTTAGCGAAAAAGAATACAATATTGTTGCTAAGTATGGCTATGATACGTACCCTGCAAATCCTAACGGAAGTAGCTACAACACTGCAATGATGACCGATAAAACCGGACGTCATTTGGTAACAATGCCGCACATTGAGCGCTCTATTTTTCAATGGAACTGGGCCAACTATCCAAAAGGTCGCAAAGATGAAGTAAGTCCGTGGATCGAAGCTTTTGAGAATGCTAAAAAATGGATTGAGAAGCAGTAAACTCAAAGAATTAAATGACAGGTCTGAGCCATAAACATACTGGTATTCGCATATTTTGGGGGCTTATTGCACTCTATATGCTCAATATCTGTGTAGACAGTCCAGACCTGTTTCCCAATCAACCAGAAAACCTCAATATTAACGATCAGGAGAGTGTTATTGAGTTGGTTGTAGAACAGGTTTTAGATCTTGGAGATGTCATTCCTGAATATGACGATAACGACACTGAAGACCATACTTCTTCTAAAACTTCAGTCAATCTGGATCACTTTATCGTTGACGAATCGGCAATTGCATTTCAGCAAAATTTCAGTCTTTTAAAAAAACAAAATACGCTTTTTGCCTTAGCAAACTTCCGAAATTTATCATTGGAGGTTGACGCTCCCCCATCCAAATTTTAAGTTGTTTATACCGCATTATTGAACACCTCAATAGCTGAGGTGCATCCTTACATTCAATACACTCATTAAACAAATTAAAATGAAACGATTACAATTAGTGCTGCTTTTGGCAGTGCTCACCCACTTTTCCTATGCTCAAGAAACACAGCCCAAAGCTATTACAGACAGCTTATATATTGCTGAAGTTGAAGAAAGTAAAGAACCCTTAAAAATCTTACACGCCGAACCGCTTTATATCGACCTCATTCGAGATCTGGGCGCTCGTAAAGGTGAAAAAGAATGGAATATTGGTCTAGGCCTTACCGATAATGATCAATACGATGAATATCTTGCGCTTGTAGAATATGAATGGGCGCCCGCAGACCGGTTGGGTTTGGAAGTAGAATTACCTTTCTCGCTGCATTATCCTGTAGGAGATAATGGCGATGCACCCGGAAACCGATTAAATAGTATCAAGATCGCTGGTCAGTATACTTTTTGGGTTTCTGAGAAACATAAAACGAGTATGGCGTTTGGGTATATTCAAGAATTTGAACTTACCAATTTTAGCAACTATGGTGGAGGAAAATTGTTTACCGGTAATATCTACAATCCGTTCTTCATTGCGGCTAAGCGATTGGGATCTAATTTTCATAGTTTGATCTATACAGGCCCCGCAATTGCGCATCACTTTAGCGACGGAGCCATTCACACCAGTTGGCAGATCAACAGCAACCTGCATTATATGATTCCCGGTACCCGTAATTTTATCGGTCTCGAATTTAATAAGGAATTCAATCAGGGTGATTTTGATATGACAATTCGCCCGCAATTGCGACTTGACGTTGCAAATAATATGTTAATAGGCATTGTAACCGGTATTCCTATTAACCGCAAGACCGAACGCTTCAGTTCGTTTTTACGCTTGATTTACGAGCCGGGGAGTTAGGTAAATACGAATAAAGTAATGCATGAAAAAAGCCCGGTATTACCGGGCTTTTTATCAAAAGATTATAAACTATCTAGTTTTGATCACCAGAACCTAAATTAGGATTTGCATCAATTTCTGCTTGTGGTATTTTGAAAACCCAATCATCATTAAGTGATGGTCTTTCAATTTGGTAGGATTGCTGGTAAAGCACCTCTGAAGCACCAGATCCTCCATCTGCAGCGTGGTCAACGCCTTCATCCCATCGTATATGATTTGTATATCCGAATCCTTCTCCCCACATTTCTAATTCCCATTGAAATTTTAAATGATCAAAAAAGCTTTCAGCATTTGGATAATCGTCAGAATCCCAAGAAGAATCTCTTGCTTCTGCAAGTGGTCTTAAAGCTTCTTTTGCATCGGTCAGATTATCCATCATCAACTCTGCTTCCGCTTCAATTAAATACATTTCTGAAGAACGCATATAAATCACATCATCAGGGTCTATTGTACCAGGATTAGCTTGTTTAAGTTTAAATTGCATATAAGGATGTAAGTTGTGACCAGCAACTAAACCATAAACAGCCTTTATACTATCTACTGCAGCATCAAACTCCTCTTCTGTAGGGTAAAGTGGATTGGTATTGTTTGAAAATCCTCCATTACCATTAGCCGCTGAAGTGTTAGTGTTAGGAGCATCGGGAAGAAAAACATCCTTTCTGTAATCGGTCTCCGGAATAGCATCTACAAGTCTTCTATCTGCGATTTTAGGATTATTTCTTATTTGACTACCATTAAATGTATTACTTGCTAAATAAAAGTATGATCTAAAAAAGGTTGTTTCTGTAGCTATTACATTACTCCCCCAAATTACCTCTGAAAGGTTATTTGTGTTAAATCCTGATTTCCATTCATCTTCAGAAAGAAGAGGGAAACCTTCTCGAGCAGCTACAGCAGCATCAGCAGCAGTTTGCCAATCTCCTTTTGATAATGCCCATCTTGCTAATAACCCATATGCAGCATTGATACTTAACTGTGCTTTTGCCGCTGCTCCTCCTACACCAGGACCTTCGCTATCTTGAAAGGCAGTTATTGCTGAATTTAAATCTGATTCAATTTGATCGTAAATCTCCTGAACAGTCGATCTAGGCTGACTTGTAAAAGGTGATTCTGAAGAAAATAATAACGGTACTCCTGGGTCTGTAGAAGGATTACCAATGAGATATCCTTTAGCGTAATGCTGAACTAATGATAGATAGGCATAAGCTCTATAAGTATAAGCTTGCCCCAATATATTTCTCAGTCTCGCTGTTTCTGTAAGACTTCCGCTTTCTATTTCATTTATTAATAGGTTAGCGTGTAGTATTATATTATATCTATGATACCATAATAGACTAGATGTTAGTGAAGTTTCTTGTGTATGTTCATTCCACTGCATCACTGAACGCCAAGATAAATTATTTGCGTTAGCTGAATGAATTAAATCACCTGTTAAGTTATCTCCCATAGGCACCCAATAATGATTATTGGCACGTGCTGTATTACCGCCAGGAAATACTGTTTGAGATTGTGAATATAGCCCACGGTGTATTCCGTTCAAAACAAGCTGCATATTTTCTGCACTCGCTAAAGCATCGGCAGAAGAAATTGCATCTGTTGGAGTTCTTTCTAAAAAGTCTTCTTGACAAGATAGAATTGGTATTGCAAATAATACCACTAGTATATATTTCAAATTGCTTTTCATAATGAATTTTTATTAAAACGATAGATTTAACCCAAGCGATACAATTCTTGAAGGTGAGAAATCATTTGCTGATGGTGTTCCTGCTAAGTTGTATTGAGGGTCTAAACCTTTTCTTTTACTTTTTAAGTATAAATTTTCTCCTGTGATTGAAACTCTTAACGCATCTAAGCCTAGCGTGTTAATTACATTGTCTCCGAAATTATAGCTAAAACTTACATTTCTAAGAGCCCAGAAAGAAGCATCAGTAAGGAACCTTTCTGACTGTGTACGTACAAGATCTACATTTCCATTTTCAAGTCTTGGTACACTGGTTATATCTCCAGGTTCTCTCCAAGCATTGAGAATATCTGGATGAAATGATCTACCATAGGTACCACTATGCATCATTGAAGAATAACCATTATCCAATACTTTACCACCTATTCCATAAGTTACTAAGAAATTAAGATTAAAACCTTTGTAACTTAAGCTATTAGAAATAGATCCTAGCAAGTCTGGAATCGAAGAGTCCCCTGTGTAAGCTCTCTCTGTTTCTTCCCAATCATTTGTGGTTGCAATTTCTCCTGTCGCTTCATCAATTACAGGTACACTTTCTCCATCTTCATTCTGCTCGTACAATAAGAATAATTGGTCTCCAGTTTCTGGGTCAACTCCCGCTGTTCTTAATAAGAAGAAATCAAATCTAGAACGACCTTCTGCCCATCTTTTACTTCCATTGATGAATGGATCTGGTAAACTGGTAATTTCATTTTTAAATGTAGAAGCTTGTAAGGTTAAGTCCCATCTAAAGTCATTGCTATTAACTAAATGACCTGTTAATGCAAATTCAAACCCAGAGTTATACATATCTCCTAAATTAACAGGAACTTGATTTAAACCATTACTTGGTGCTATAGGAAGATTATATAGTAGATCACTTGAATTTTTCTTATAGTATTCTATCGAACCATCTATGAAATTATTAAACAAACCAAATTCTAAAGCAACATCAAAATTTTCAATAGTTTCCCACTGAAGTGCCGTATTACCAATATCTGTAAATAAAAGTGCTGGAGCACCTGCATTAGATGTAATAGAGAATCGCGCTTGTGATAAATAACTATCAAATAAATCATCGTTACCTACCTCCCCGTAAGAAGCTCTAACTTTTAATTTATTTATAAACGAAACATCTTGCATAAAGTTTTCTTGATCTATACGCCAAGAACCACCTACAGAGTAAAATGTACCCCATCGACTATCGGTTTGAAAAACAGAAGACCCATCTCGTCGTGCCGAAGCACTTATATAATATTTATTTTTAAAGTTATAATTCGTTCTTAAGAAATATCCTTCAATTCCCTTATCAAAGGTCGCTCCGCCTAAATCAACAATATTTGAGAAATTAGCAAATTCATAAATACCATTAGCAGCTTGAACAGTCGCTAGTCCATTAAGATCTGAAATTGATCTATCATAGCTTTCGTGTCCTGCTGTGATATCTACATTATGGTCACCAAAACTCTTTTGATAAGTCAAAATTTGATTGAAGTTTTCTATTTCTCTTCGAGCTCGATCTTCACTTAACCTTCCGTCAGGTTGCGCGTCACCGATAATTGCATTTTCATATTCTCTTTCAAACAATTCGTTTATATCACGCCCATAGTTAAGTTTAAAGCTTAATCCATCAAAGATCTCCCACTCTCCATAGAATCTAAAACCATAAGTGTTGTCTCTATCACTTTCATTATTCAGTAATAATTCTTGTAAAGCATGTCGCCCTTGATTTACTGGTCTTGATCCTATATTGAAATCTGCATAACCTTCACCATTGTCAAAAACTGGGTTTCCAAAGTCATCCAAAACGATATCACCATTCAAATCATTTACATATACAGGATATATAGATCCTATACCTCTGGCAAAACTGAATGGGTTTACAATGCTTCCGCTTCCCGCCGAACTTGGGCCGCGAGCTTCTGATAATGTGATATTTGCACTACCACCAATTTTTATATTATCACTCACATCAAAATCAGCATTTAACCTTGCTGTTAAACGATCAAAGCCTGATGTAACGACATAACTTTCTTCATCCAAATATGATGCTGAGAAGAAAACGGTGTGATCGTCACCTCCTCCTGAAACATTTACATTATAATTTGTTCTATAACCTGTCTGCTGCAACTCTTCAAACCAATCTAAACTTTTATAGATTACTTGTGCATTAGGATTTAATTGTCCATTTGTATCTACTATTTGATCATTAGGAACATTAAATGGATTGTATCCTAATTGATTGTATATGTTATCACTAGCAAACTGAGGATCTCCACCACCTGCACTTGAATTTTTAAATGCTTCCCACATACTTTCATAGTACTGACCTGGTGAAATCTGGTCATACTGACCAATACTATTTGTTACAAATCCTGATTGTGCTGAAGCTGATACTCTAAGCCCACCTTTTTTACCTCTTTTTGTTGTAATAATCACAACACCATTTGCAGCTCGCGACCCATAAAGCGAAGTAGATGCTGCATCTTTTAAAATGGTTAAAGACTCTATATCTTCTTGATTTATTGTGTTTAACGACCCTTCATATTGTATTCCATCAACAATAAATAGTGGATCTGTATCTCCATTTAAGGTCCCCACACCTCGAATTACGATATTAGGTGAGGCACCTGGGCCAGCTGCTGAAGTAAATTGAACACCTGTAGCATTACCTTCTATAGCGGCAATTGGCGAGGTTACATTTCTTTGTTGCAATTCTGCCTGTCCAACCACGTTAGCTGAACCTGTAAAAGCTTCCTTAGTACTGGTTCCGTATGCGGTCACAATAACTTCATCCAAAGATTCTGAATCAGCCTCTAGAGAAAAAGTTATTTGCGATGCATCTCCTACAACTCTATTAATGGTTTTAAAACCCACGTATGAAACCGTTAAAGTTTCATCTGGGCTAACTGAAATAGAAAATTTACCGTCAAAATCAGTTTGGGTACCTCTTGACGTTCCTGCAACAAGCACAGATGCTCCGGGTAGTGGAAGACCATCATCGGCTGTCACAACCGTTCCTTGCACAGTTTTTTGCTGTGCAAAACTAAATTGTATCCCAAGCAACAGCACCAAGAATACAGTGAGTAATTTTTGTTCATTCATTGATTTATGTTTTTTATTTATAGCAATATTAATTTTTCGTTAAAATTATGCAAATCATAACTCTAACAATTAAAATGATTTGAGCTATATTTTAATCTTAAGAAAACGTTTTCAATTAGAAAGCGCAAGAAGTCCTGAGGTTATCATACATAGTACTTAAGAGCTTAAAACTTTAAAAAGTAAGCATGAGATAAAGCGCTTCTAATTATTAACAAAATTTAACGTTTTAATATCAAGCCTTCAATTAATTATGTGAGATTTTTTTCAAAACAAGCTCTTCTCATTTGTTATCTAGAAAAGAACAACTTTTCAATATTACTAATACAACGTTGTAAATTTTTCTAAAATCGTAGAAAAAAGTCTACAAATTCGCTATTTTGCAGTAATCAAATACCTCAGAGGGCTACTTAAAGAGCAGAATCAAGAACTTGTATCGTATTTTTGTAAAGACCTCATTACCTAAAATCACACTTGTAAGAAAACCTATTTCATAACTATGGAAATTAAACGTCTTTTTGACTTCCCCTATCACCAGCTTGAGCAGTATAATTTGAAGGAAGCGCTGGTCACTAAATATGATGGTAAATGGGTAGCAACTACTACACAATCTTACCTCGATCAAGCAAATGCTATAAGTCGAGGTTTATTAAAATTAGGAGTCAAACCTAATGATAAAATCGCGGTGATCTCTTCGACTAATCGTACAGAATGGAATATCATGGATATTGGTATTCTGCAATTAGGAGCTCAAAACGTTCCTATCTATCCAACGATTTCGGAAGAAGAATATGAGTATGTGCTTAATCACAGCGAGTCTATTTATTGCTTTGTTTCTGACGAAGAAGTACTTAATAAGCTCAATGCTATAAAAGCAAATGTACCAACACTTAAAGAGGTGTACAGTTTTGATGCTATCAACGGATGTAAGAGTTGGGAAGAGGTAAAAGAAGAGGACAAAACCCTTCAACCTGAAGTTGAAAAATTAAAAGACGCGGTTAAAGAAGATGATCTTGCAACCCTTATTTATACATCAGGAACCACCGGAAGACCTAAAGGAGTAATGTTGAGTCACAAAAATGTGGTGTCTAACGCAGTTAATAGTGCATCGCGTTTTCCTATTATTCCGGGACAGAGTAAAGCGTTGAGTTTCTTACCGGTGTGTCATATCTATGAGCGTATGTTGATGTATCTGTATCAGTATACCGGAGTTTCTATTTATTTCGCTGAAAGCCTAGATACTATAAGTGAAAACCTAAAAGAGGTTCAGCCCGAAGTAATGACCGCTGTTCCACGTTTACTGGAAAAAGTATACGATAAGATCATTGCAAAAGGTGCAGACTTAACCGGGATCAAAAAGAAACTCTTTTTCTGGGCTGTAGAAACAGGTCTTGAATATGAGCCTTATGGTCAAAACGGCTGGTGGTATGAGAAAAAATTGGGAATTGCCCGCAAACTGATTTTCAGTAAATGGCAAGAAGCTCTTGGCGGAAATCTAAAAGTGATCGCTTCTGGTAGTGCGGCTTTGCAGCCACGTCTCGCTCGTGTGTTCAATGCTGCAAATATTGGGGTCATGGAAGGTTACGGTCTTACGGAAACTTCACCGGTAATTTCAGTAAATGATATGCGCGATCACGGATTCAAAATAGGAACCGTAGGAAAACCGATTCCGGAGACGGAAGTCAAAATCGCTGAAGATGGTGAGATTCTTATTAAAGGTCCGCAGGTGATGATTGGTTATTATAAAGACCAGGAAAAAACAGACGAAGTTATAGAGAACGGGTATTTTCACACGGGAGATATCGGTGAGATCGACAGCGAAGGCTTCCTGAAAATCACCGACCGTAAAAAGGAAATGTTCAAAACCAGTGGCGGTAAATATGTAGCACCTCAAATCATCGAAAATATGATGAAGCAATCTCGCTTTATCGAACATATAATGGTGGTAGGTGAAGGCGAAAAAATGCCGGCAGCTTTAATTCAGCCTAATTTTGAATTTGTAACCGAATGGGCAAAACTCAAGAACATCAATGTAGGTACTAC